>Ga0163109_10000692_pt1 | contig 26845 bp, 24 predicted proteins | sample CRUFie1St13metaG_FD_108704 | JGI IMG/M metagenome (GOLD analysis project Ga0163109, IMG submission 108704) | Marine microbial communities from the Costa Rica Dome - CRUD Field 142mm St13 metaG | ecosystem: Environmental > Aquatic > Marine > Oceanic > Photic zone | place: Costa Rica: the Eastern...
GTGACCTAACAGGTAATGTTACAGGTAATTTAATTGGTGATGTAACAGGTGACCTAACAGGGACTGTTACAGGAAATCATATTGGTTATGTCATAGATGATCTAACAGGTAATGTTACGGGAAATGTAACTGGTGATGTAACAGGTGATATAACTGGTGATCTTACTGGAAATGTTATAGGAACTCTAAAGGGTGATGTAGAAGATGGTGAGTGGCGAGGAAAAGCAATCGCTAACACAAAACTTGCCGTAAGTGAAGCAATTAAAACGATTTCTATTTTAGAACTTAATGATGAACCTGGTGATGAAATAAACGAAAATTCAGATGAAGCTTTAGGAACTGACGCTACAACAACAGCAGCAGATAAAAGTTGGAGAGAAAAAACCCATAATAAATTAAAGAAAGCTGAACAAAATGTTGAAAGTTTACGGAATACGGTAGAATCTTTAGTTTTAGCTATGAATCAATTAGTTAAATCATTTGAATAATTAAGGTAACAAATGTTCAATAGCGAATATAATTAATATAAATTTTTTACTATAACTTTATATTAATTAGTTAATTAAAGGGGGTTATATATAATAGAATTAAAAATAAATAATTGCTTAATAAAAACATAATCTAATTAAAAATTCTCTTATAATATTAAATGAAAACAGCAGTTACTAAATTATTCAAATATCAACGTCAAAAACAACAAACTGTTACAAATCTTAAAAACGGTAGAGTTGACATAACTGGTAAATATGAAAAAAATTCAAAAATACCGCTTTTTAATGAAAGTAATTTAGGAATAAAGGATTATAATGTTGATTACCTTTCACATATATATGAAGGAACTCCTCTTCAATATTATTTCTTTTCCAAAGTAAATATAGAACACGTACAGAAGTTAATGAAATACCACGTATACATTCAATCAGGAAATAAACATGTAATAGGAAATCAAGATCACAATCAACTAATGATTATTATGAAATCTATATATTTACAACATGGACAAAATAGTCCTGATAATGTAAAAGATCAAGTAAAAAGATTAAATGCTTTTGTTTTAGAATACGCTGTTCCTAATATTTTATTGAATATAGAGCAACATAAAGTTTATAAGAAAAATGTTAGCACATTGCCTAAACCTATGGAACTTCCTAAATATATTTCAAGTGCTGGAACAAGAACAAATCCTAATATAGTATATTAATATTTTCTTCATTAATATTATATGGATACTACTACAAAAACTTTACTACTAATTTCTGTAGGATACATAATTTACCACTATTACAAAAACTGGAAACAATACAACGCTGAACAAGCCCAATTGACATGGCCTAGAAAAATTCAACCTTGTCCGGACTACTGGGTAAAAGCACCTAACGGAAAATGTAAAAATATGTTTAATATAGGTAAATGTCCCTCAAAAGGCGGAGGTCGTGGACAAAGATTAATTCCTCAAGGAGAAATTAACTTTAATACTTCCTATTATAAAGGTAAAAACGGTAAAATGAATAAATGTCGATGGGCACAAAGATGCAATAACTCTTGGGAAGGAATTGATAAATTATGTGCTTAAATAACTTAATTATTAAATATTTAAAAATATTTCATATTATACATTTAATATGAAGTTTGCTATAATTGGTAAAATGGGAAGTGGTAAATCTACGTGTGCTAATTATCTTAAAGATATTCATAACTTTGAGATACATTCTTTTGGTGAGCCTGTTAAAAAATACGCATTAGAAATTTTTAATGAAAAAAATAAAAACAGAAAACTTATCCAAGATTTTGCCCAAAAGATAAAGGAAATTGATAATGATGTATGGGTAAAATATTTACTAAATAAAGCAGATCTTACGAAAAATATTATTGTTGACGATTTAAGATTTCCTAACGAATATAAAGCATTGAAAGATAACGGATTTAAAATAATCAAACTTACAATATCTGAGGAATTACAAGAAAAGCGTCTTATTGAAACCTATCCTGAAAATTATAGAATTCATTTAGAAAGAAGAAATGATATATCTGAATCATATACTGATTCGTTACCTTTTGATTATGAGATTATTGTAGATAATAAATCAAAAGATGATTTATTTGAGATTTTAAATAATATTGTAAAAGGTTAGATATTAAGGATTAATTACTTAGTATATTAATGTCCGACCTATTATGGGTTGATAAATATAAACCCCAAAGTATTAAAGATATATTTGGAAATTCCCAAAATATTAAAAAAATACAAAATTGGTTGAAAGTTTTTAATAACGAAGTAAAACCTAAGAAAGATTTCAAAAATTGTATTTTAATATCTGGGGGTCCGGGAATAGGTAAGACAAGTATAGCACATATCATTCTTAAAGAAGCTGGATACAATACAATTGAATTTAATGCTTCAGAATTAAGAGCTTCTAAGATTATATCTGAAAAACTTAACACTATTTTATCGGGTAAGTCAATTAAAATGATGTTTAAAAAAGACATTAAAACAGGTATTATTATGGATGAAGTAGATGGAATAGAGTCAAAAAGAGAGTGTTCAGCATCTGATATTTCCGATTATATTAATTATAGTTCTATAAGACAGATAGCTAAACTTAAAAAAGTAAATAAAGGTCTAAAAAAGAATGACAAGAAAAAACCCAAGGACGTTTATGTAAATAATAATCCAATTATTTGTATATGTAACTTTTTAAGTAAAAGTGTTCTCCCACTTTTAAAGGATGTAATTCATATTAAATTTAATGAACCTTCTGAATTTGACATAATTAATTTAATGAAAAAAATAAACACCAATGAAAATCTTGGATTAAATGACGTAGTATTAAATTTACTTCTGCCATATTGTCAGAATGATTTAAGAAGGACAATTACTCTTATGGAATACGTAGGAGGTTACGTTTTAAAAAATAATAATAGGAATTTATCTAATAATGATATCATCGGATTTATTAATAAATTAGGTAACAAAGACATGGATATAGGTTTATATGAAAGTATTAATACCATTTTTTTTTCATACGAAGCTACAAGTGAAACATTATTACATTGTTATCACGCAGACCAAAATTTTGTTCCATTTATTGTTCATGAAAATTTTATTAATTTTATTGATAAAAATACTAATGATACATATGAAGATAAACTAGATAAATGTATTTCATACTATGATTATTTAACAACCTCTCAAATGTTCAAGGATCGTGTTTTTGGTAATTGGTATATTTCGGAATATATAGGATATTTTACAAGTGTTTTGCCTAATTTTATAATAAAAAATTCTAAGCTTAAAAATACACCTTGTATGACAAATTTAGAGAAATCAGCTTTAATCTCTAAATACAATTATAGATATTACAATTTGAAATCAATTAATTTTTTATCTAAAAAATTAAACTTAGACATGGTCAACTTTCAAATATTTGCGGCACTTGTAGTGAATACTGTATTTGAATCACCTAAACACCTCCCTAAATTTTTAGAATATGTTTCTAATTTTAAGATATCTTTTAAGGAATTTGAGAAAATAATGAAATTATCCCCATGTTTTGAAAACTACACAAAAAAATGGACCAAAAAATATCAAAAGGATATCATTAGTAATTTTGAAGATAATTAAAAAAAACTATAGATTAGAATGGGTAAATTATCAAATAAGAATATAATTTATAATCTGCATAAACTATTTGAAATTATCGGATATTATATAGGATACTATATTGCTATGATTATTAACTATAAAGATAACTAATTTATTTTAATTATATTAATATAAATTAAGACGAGCAATTCACAAGATAGCTTTGGCTTTCAAACAGAATATGAATATGATCGTAAAAAGGATTATCAATCCACTCCGTCTAATGTAAGCACAAAAAAAGTAATATATATGATACTAATAGGAACATTGGTATTATTTTGGTTGGTAAGTGCGATGATAGCAGGTAGATATGCCTGGAATGAATTTCCCAATGACACCAATTTAGTAAAACTTGTAAGGCTTTGGATAGCTGTTGTTTTTTCACCACTATATATTTTTTACATTTTTATTAAAACAACAGTGTTTAAACAGCAATAAAATCTAATAATAATATAAGTTATGGATTCAAACAAAACTAATGACAAAAATATAGAAGGGTTTCATATTAGCAGTTATTATTTTAGAGATACTCTTCACTGGATACAGTTTTATACAGTATGTATTCTTCATATAGTTTTATCGTTGATAGCGGCAAAGCTTGCTTGGACTTGTGCCGGAAATATAGGAATTATATTAAGAACATTTAATACTTTCGTAGCCTCTGTTTTTGCTGAATTATATATAGTATATTACGCTGTTTATCGTGTTTTTATGGGCAATAAGTGTATGTAATATTTCATATTCGTTTAAAATAAGAAATATTTTTATAAGTAAAGATTATAATGTCAGACCAAGAAAATCAAGTAAACCAAGAAACTCCCGAAACTACTCCAGCTCCCCAACAAAGAACCGTAACAGCACAAACTGTTCTCCTCAGCGCTGTAGAACTCGCCCAATCAAGAGGTGCCTACAGAGTAAACGAAATGGCTCTTATCACTGAAGCCCACAGAATCGTAACTGCTCAAGAAAACGCCAGATTACAAGCTGAAGCCGCTGCCCGTGGTGAAGCCAGTGCCGAATCCGAAGCCAGCACTGAATCTTCTGAATCATCAGAATAAATTAATTAATCTACTCTTGATTATTAAGAATCATTAATTCAGTTCCTTTGTGAATCTTTTTTACAAAGTGCCTGTCATTCTCACAGATTTTTGCTGTAATTGTGTCCATATATTTATTAGATCCCATACTGTAATGTTCATTTATAATATTTAGAGCTCTATCAGTCATATTTGTAATAGTGCTTTGTTTATCCTGATATTCCCATTGAACACCATTGTAAACCTGTGCCAGAGGTTCCTTTTTATTAGGAATTTTTATATTTCTGTTTTCTTGATGATCACTATTAAAATGAATATGTTTAAGTAAACGAGGTATACAGGTTGCTGGTTCCTTACTTATTAGCTCTTTTACATAATCATCTTGTATATAGCTTAAATTTTCTTTTCCGAATGGTTGAACTATAATATTTTGACTATAATTATATACATTTCCTTTACCTTTCAATAATACATCAATCTGCTTTTTAAGCTCTTCTATTATATGCTGATCACGTTCACGCATTAACCTTTCTGCATTAAGGCTTTCTTTCATTTCTTCAATGGCATTAATATAAGGCTGAACATGTTGTTCAATTCTTGATTTAATAATTCTACAACTTCTCCTTAAATGGTCGTCAAGATATCTTTTATGTTGGAAAGTAGTATTACAATATATGCATGTTAAGTCATTTTTCTCTTTATGATTACACTCATTTTCATTCAATTTCTCAGCGTTTTTCAGCGTATTTTTGGAATGAATAGGGGGTTTTTCAGCGTTTTTCAGCGTAGAATTCATTTTTTCTCCTAATTGTTGTTTAAAACACTCTTCAATACTGATGTCTTTTAGGATAACTCTGCAGGTTTTCTTTTTCAAAAAATGACGCCTAATATTACCTTTTAGATCAGTCGAGTATCCACATCTATCACATCTATACGCAACCATATTGTAGTATATTATATATAATATTTATATTTCTTTAAGGTAATTTAATTTTAAACAAAAAACGAATGAAAAAACGAATGAAAACGAATGAAAACGAATGACATTCTTTTTTAATTTTCTATTAATTATTTATTACGTTATATTAGTTATTATTATCATTCTGTTTTTATAAAATTTACCTAGTTTTTTTCATTCTTTTTGAATGAAAACGAATGAATCTCAGGGGGGGGGAATTTTTTTTATTTTCTAAAACTTTTCCTGAAAATGAAAATTGTTTGTACTTTTTTTTTATTTAAAATTAATTTGTTTCATATATGTACAATGGCTAATCAAAGAAATGATGCTGATAGTATAGTCAGACAGGCTTTAAACAGTATCAATGACAGCAACTTATCTCCTAATATATTCAATTTTAATTTTAATACATATAATAATTGTTATAATTCTATGCCTAATGTATCTGAATCAGAATCTGAAAAAGATGAGGAGTTTACTGCTGAAATAGAAATATCTAATAATCAAGAACCTGTTCAAGAATCAAGACAGACAACAGGTATAAGAACTACTACAAGATCAGCAGTAGTTCCTATATCACTTGGAAGTTCTAATGAAGATATAAGCAACAGAATTCAAGAAGTTGTAAATACCATTATTAATGATACAGAAGGGTCGGAAATACATCCCGTTAGTGCGGGTATATCAATGACACCTATATTAGCTACTAGTATTCCAACTAATAATATAACTAATACAGGTTTATCTCTTACAGCTATTAATAATAATACAACTATATTCATTAACAATGATACTAATCAAAAATGTCATATCTGTAATGAAGAGTATAAAGATAATGATATTTGTAGGAAAAATTTAAAATGTGGACATTTTTTCCATCAAAGTTGTATAGACACATGGTATTCAGAAAACAGTAAATGTCCAATTTGTGATCAAGAAATTATATAAAATATTTTATTATAATATATAATGATACTACTATATATTGTAATTATTTACTTCATACATTTATTATTAGCAAAAATAAGACCTATAAAAAAAGAATACTACAGGACCTATAAATTGAATGCTCCTGTAACAAGTAAGTATATTAAGACGCCACATGTTAAACCTCGTCAAATATTACCTCCAGGTGTAGTAAGTTTAGACACTAAATTCAAAAATAAAAAGCTTGAAGCAAACCAAAGTGAATTTTGTGAAGATAATCCAACATGTTATCCTTGTCCTAACTGGAAACATATAGGGGCACCTATGTGCTTAGCTTGATGGAGTTTTTCTGAAAAAGTCTGTGATTTCCCTAGATCTTGCTTTTCTATTATTAAGAATACGTAGAATATCTCTAAATACAATCTCTCCTGCTTCTTTAGATTTAGCTTCCTGCATCTTTTTGATAGAGTCATTAATACTTTTTCCTAATGATAGTTGTTTATGATATATGTTATCAAATTCATTAATATCTTTAGAGAACCCGCTGATTTCTTCCAAACATAATCCAAATATCTGACTAACCGGTTTCATAATCTGATTAGTTATATAGTGTTCATAATCAGGTTTAAGCTTATTCTGAATAATATAATCAGGATGTTCAATTTTATCTCCTTGTAATTTTGAATTAGCTGCCTTTGTTCCAGTAACATCTATGTAAATGAAAGGTATTCTATCATTTACTTGCGGTTTATTACCAGGATCTCTTTCAGCCATTCTATCTGCTAAAACCTTATGAGCAATTCTATCAGGTTCCTTGTAATATGAGGAAAGTGTTTTACTAATAATAAGAGTATCTAATGGATATTTTCCCTGAATGAATTCTCTCAGCATTTTTCTAGTCCAATTTACAACATCTTTAATAGGTTTTCCTCCCATAATAAGATCAATTATACCGCCATATACAATTTTTACAATAGGGGCATTATCACGTCTTTTAAGAACAATACCCATACTTTTTCGTTTGAATTTGTCAGGATCAACTTCATAGAGGTTACCTACATATCTCTTTTTACTAAGCAAGATGAATGGATCAAATGTTTTCTCATATTCTAACACTTGTGGATGCCTAAGTTTATGTTTTTGAATCTGCTTTTCTGTATAAATAGCAAGTTCAATACTCTTTTTTCTTGCGTCTCTTCCAGTTAATGCGTTACCATGTTCATCAAGCGTTTGGAAATGAACAAATACTGAATCTGTATCTCCATAAACTACCTTATTTTTCAGATAAATTGTCGTGCCATCCGCAAGTTTATGTGGATAATTCTTTTCATCTTCAGCATACTCTTGAGCGATAATAAGTCTTTCACGGCCTGTAGCTGTAGTTGATGCTGCGATTTCTTTATAGTAAATGTCACTTGTTTTAGCACCCAACTGACCATATAGTGAATTTGCTGTTACCTTAAAAGCCAACTGAAGACCGTCCAGAATCTCCTTTTCGAAATCAGTATATGTATCAGTAACACTTGTAATTTCGGCATCTTCTGGTATAAGTTGTTTTCCTGCTGGAGTTTTAACTTCTCCCTTATCTTTATCATATACTCCTACAAATTCTTCTCCCGATTTTGTTACTACAGTCTTATACTTAATTTTGATACGTGTATCTTTCCTTGCTTTAAGCAGATATCTTTCAAGTTCAGGAATAATACCTTTTTCACCACCTTCTTCATGAGGATCACTATACTGAACAAATCTTACTGTTTTTTCTCCTACTTTAATCTTTCCTTTTACAGTTCCATTTGCTGTAAATGTAGTTTTAAAAATATCATAAGTTACATCTTCATGTCCAAAGTATCCAAGTTCTTTAATTCTCTTAGCTCCTTCTTCTCCAAGATATTGAGTATCATTTTCACCAATAATAGAGTCATGTGATAAGTTTCTTTCAATCATAGAAGATGGATATAGTGAACCGTAATCAAGAACTGCCACAGGTTTATTAATGTAAATACCTGGATTCGGATCTAAAACTACAGCACCTTCATAACCTTCTTTATCAAAAGAATCTTTATATAAGTATGGAAGAAGGTAGTTTCTGTTTTTCAAGAAGTAAGAAGTAAGACTAAGAATCTTAATACCTTGACCTCTTGAAATAATCCAAGCAAGAGGATTAAGACATACATTAGCCATACCAATGTTGTTACTTACAAGTGATAGTTTAGCCAACAGTTCATGACAAAGTAAAACGTCCATCATACAATAGTAAGCAAGTTTTGCTCTCTCCGCAGGACCTTGTTTTTGAAGTTCAAAAATTTCTTGGGGACTTACATCGTCTTTACCAAGACACCAACTAAATTTCTTACAATTGTCATTATTAAATTTAAGCATATCTTTGATACAAAAGGAATGTTCTGAGCTATTAATACTGATAATTTGAAATTTTTTACCATCTTCATACTTAGTATCAAAATAATCGCCACTTTCATTGAAAACAATATAGTTACCAACTGTTAAGCCTGATGTGCTATTGGTCATAATTTTTGTAACATTTTTTGTTTCGTCATACTCCAGACTTTTTATTTTACCATTAATAAATGTAGCTGATACATTATCTAACTTGTATGAATCAAGATTAAATCCTTTTTGAACAAGAGGAAGCATATCCATTTGGATTCTTCCTGGGATATCTACATATTCTTTTTTAATGAGTTCTCCAGTTGGACCTTTCACTTGTTTTTCTTTAAGAACTGATTGGTATTCGGTCATTCTACTCATAAAATTGAATTCTTCAGTTATCCCGAGTTCTTCTGCTCTCTTAAACAACCATGGAGTATCAAAACCATCTGTGTTCCATCCTGTTATAATTTCAGGATCTTCTTGAATGATGATTTCATTAAATCTCATAAGCAAATCTTCCTCGCTTTTATATGATTCAGTAGTTGCTGTATTAATTTTATCACATGTTCCAGTTGGATCATATGTTAGCATGTAATTAGCATAAGATTCAGTATCACCAAACTTACGGATAGATAAACCAATTTGAACTGTTTTATCACCTTCTAGTCTTTCAAATGAAGAATTAAGAATTCCTGTAATTTTATCAATACAATAAGAACTATGTTTTTTCCTATTAATAGAATTTGCATCATTACTTATTGTAAGAAGAGTAGATATTTTTTTAGATGCTACTACAATGTTATTAGATGTTGGTTTGTATCTATACTTTGGAAATACCTTTGAAACACCAAGTTTTTCAGAACCATCTTTGAATGCTGCAGTAATCCTATCTGAAGCAAATTTTTCTCTATTTTCAAGAATACTTTTATTTTTGTCAATAGTGTCTTTTAATGTTTTGTCACATTGAGAAATCAAACTTGCGTTATGTTGATGAATTTTTAGATAGTCATTATATATTTCTCTTGATAGCTTCATGTAATCCTTGATTGGTAAAGGGAAATCTCCATGAGATGAATCACATTCAATATCATAAGCCATAATTTTCATCTTTGTATTTTTGTCAGTATCAACTGGTTTTACATTACTCCAATGAGTCTGTAATACAAAATCAGTATGATATTCGTCAGATTCAATTATACTATAATCATCATTTTTTATAGTTATCCAACTAACAGGTTTAATATTCGTATGATGGATAAACTTTAACAATGGATCTATATTATTTTCGTAAAGTTCATAAATACGTTTATTATTATTCGCACCTGGTAATCCTGCTATGAAAAGTTCTTTAGGATATCGTTTACTTTCCCCAGTTTTTTGATTATATTGACTGTTCTGAAATATAGCAACTGCCTTCTTCATAGCACTATGATTTGAAAATTTAAATCTTGCAAATCTATAGAGTTTTTTATTATCAAAGTTTCTGAAACTATGTCTCCTAAGGATTGATACTCCTAGCAAACAATCTCTAAATTTTGACCACATATTATTAGATACGTATTCTTTAAGAATATTAATTGTGGCTTTGTCATGTTGCTTTCCAGCATCAGGTAATTTAATGTAGAAATAAGGAGTAAAGTTCATAACTTCAAGTGTGTATGTATATTCATTGTCGTCTTTACCAAATAAGACAATTCTATATAATGAATTATCTTTTTGTGGCTTATAATTGTCATCACTATCTGATGAACTTGAAGATTCCTCTTCAACATAGTCATCGCTATACCAATCTATAATCTGAAATTTCATGTTTTTTTGTAGTTTAGGCATCTTATAATATGAATAATACAAATTATCTTTAAAATTTAATTATCAATTTTTTCGTTTTGAAACTTTAAATTATTAGCACTGTGGACATTTTTTTTTCTCAAATCATAATAACTATGAACGAAATAGCATTAACAATTATTATTATAGTATTAGTTCTTGTGTTGTTTATGCATTATGAATCTAAATACTCTGAATTAACCTACGTTACATCATCAATTGATAAAGAACAATATCTTGTTCGTAATCGTGAAGATAAAAACCAAGCGGCAGATATGTTAGCAACTATAAAAAAAAATTTAGTTAGTATTGTAAATTATCTTAAAAAAAATAATATGTCTGATCCTAAGGTAAGAAGACTCGTTAAAAAATATAGACCTTCAAGAATTTCTGAATCATTGCCTAATACTAATTACACTTCATATTCTGTTAATAAGGGTGAAAAACTTGTATTCTGTATCAGATCCAAAAAAACACACAAACTTATAGATATCAATACCATGATGTTCGTAGCTATTCACGAACTTGCTCATGTTATGACTAAATCAGTTGGACATACTGAAGAATTCTGGAGTAATATGAGATATCTTCTTAAAAAAGGCATAAAAATAGGTGTTTATAAAGCTGTAGATTACAAAAAGAAGCCCGTTCCTTATTGTGGAACAGAAATTACAGATTCTCCCTTATAAAATAATAATACTATATAATAAATGACATATTCATTATCTAGTATCATGAATACAACTGTTAATATAGATGGTTCGAGTATTAAACCTCTTAAGAATTATCAGTCTCTTAATAATCTAGATTTTATGACATTAGAGCAATTTTTATTTAAATATAATAGAGATTTAGATAAATTTACTCTTAAACAACTTGTAGCCAAATTAGAAAATAACTGCACTATTTTTGGCCCAGGAAAGTATTCAAGAGGAGAAGCTCAAGTTTATAGCAACTATATATATGAAGTAATAGCCAGACACTTCACGGAATCTAAGGGACACGATGAGGATGATATTGAACTTGACTCTGATATAAGAGCCAATGATAATAATCGTAAGTATATGATTTATTTTGCTGTAGACAATAGAGATATCCCAGGATATTTTGATACTAAAAAACGTAGACTTAAATATAGACGTAAAAAAATCCAGAGTAGATATACTTATTCAAATCCACTCAATAGGATTCATGGATTTACTGTTGTAGATGATGAGCCATGTCTCTGCAGAGATAGTTCTCAAAAATATTTAAGTATAAAAATTATATGTGCGAATCCATTTGCTTCAAAAGCTGGTATCAAGGCTGTTGGAACTTACATCCTTATGTTTATAATGTGTATGGCATATAAATATCATTTCGATAAGCTAATTCTTGAAGTTACAAACAGTAAAGCTGCTGATATATTAGGCGAAGAAGAAAGTGATAGTGACGAAGAGCAAGATGATGACGAAGAGGAAGATGATGAGGATGAGGAAGATGATGACGACGAGGATGATAGTGAAGAAGACGACGAGGAGGATGAGGATAGCGATGAAGATGATGATGAAGAGGAAGACGATGATGATGATAGCGATGAAGAAGACGAAGAAAATACATGTTGCGATATTACTATAAGTAATAATATAAAATGCAACTCTGAAGATGATGAATATAATAGCGATAGTAGCACCAAAGACAAATATGATTATGTAGAAAGAATTGATGAATTAGATCAATTATATGGTAAAAAAGATCTGGTAGAATTATGCGAATGTTATGAAATTGATTTTAATAAAAAAGATACTAAGACTGAATTAATTTATAATATTGTAAAATTTGAATTTTGGACTCTAGAGGAGTATGAAGACCCATATGAAAATGAAGATTGTGAATCTAATTGGATTATAGAAGATGACCTTGACCTTGGTTATGGTGGAAATATATACCTAAAAGGTAAAAATGAAACTAAAAATTTATACTGTAATTTTTATGAAAAACACGGTTTCAGAGAAAATCCAGATCTTAATACAAAAGAAAAGTGTTTTTCAATTGATCCTCTACCATCTATGGAAATTATTTTAGGAGAAAATAAGCTTGAAGATTTAGTTAAAGTATTTCTACAAAGAAAATATTACAAACAAGGTTCTGATTTCTGTGGTAAAATACCTGACAATAAAATATTAATGAAAGATTAAATTTATAAATAATTTTCTATAAATTTAAAAAAATTTATTGTAATGATACGCCTTCAGCAACTTCTCTGATTGATACCCATTGGACTGGTTTGCTCATTTTAATACCTACTTTAATAAGTAAGTATACAACAAGAACAAGGGCAAAGAATTTGATTAGTGCTTGGAGTAATTTTTCAAGATCAATTTCAACTGATCCTACACGTAAACTTGCTTTACCTTTTGGTGTAATTCTATCGATAAGTGGTTTAAGAGTTGGCATGATAATACCATCGATAATAGCATTGGCAAAATCAGCACCGGCATTAGCCATGAGTACACCAAGTGCGAAACCAATAATGTTAAAGTCTTTCATTACTTTAAGTAATGAATCTAATTCGTTTACTACTAAATTAGTAGTTTCTTTTGCTACTTCAGTTACGCCTTCTACAACAGCTTGTGTTTCTGACATTATATAATATTTTAAGAAAATAAATATTCTTAAATTATTAATTATAATTTAATTAATTTAATTCTGTTTTCAAGAGCCATTTCGGTTGTTAGTCCACCACTTTTATATTCATGTAAAAACTTTATTTCAGTTATACCTGAAGCAATAAGTAACTTAAGACAATTAATACATGGCTGATGAGTTACATATGCTGTTGAATTTTCAAGTGATACACCTCTATTAGCAGCATCGCAAATAGCATTTTGTTCAGCATGAACAGTAAATTGTTCATGTCCATTAACTACTCGAGATACATGTGGCGCGCCCTTAAGAAAACCATTATAACCTGTAGCTAATACTCTGCTATCCTTAACAATAACACACCCTACGTGCAGTCTAAGACAACTACTTCTTTTAGCTGCTAAAACAGCAATAGCCATAAAATATTTATCCCAAGATAATCTGGTTGAAGTAATCTTAATAATTTCCTGTAAATCGCTATTAAGATCTTGTTGAAGTATATTTTCTTTACAACAATCATCATTTTGCTCTTCACATGTTGGATTACTTTTTTTCTCAGATAGATTATTGTGCTCGGAATCCATTTATAATTTATGTATATATATTACAATGTCTTTAAGCGATGAAACTAAGAGAAGTCTTCTTAATCCATCAACTAATACAGCCGGCTTTATGAAAATAATATACTATAAGTTTCCTGATGACGATAGTTTAGATGTAACTAAATTAATTGGGAAAAATAACGAAAAATTTGATAATAGTATATTTGAAAATATAGGCAGCAGTGATGAGGTAGAAAGAATTTTTTCTGAAAAATTTAAAGATAAAAATTTTATTAATGCACATGAATTACCCACTATTAAATACATATTTGTAGGAACCAATCCCGATGATGTAAAATTAGAACTAGATAGAATAAGTAAAAATGTAATTGAAAAAAAACCTATTTATGACGGTGTTAACACTTCTCAATTAGCATTGAAATTAGGCTTTTTAGACGCAGACCAATTAATCAAAGATTTTAATATTGCTTCAGAAAATGAAGTAGTTTTTACAGATAAGTTTTTATCAGTAAGTAATAATTTTAATACAGTATCGCAAATAGTATCTAATCATCTTAATAATATTACAGAAACCGAAATATGTTCACCTGAATCACTCTTTATTTTTGGAAAAAAAACTAATAAAGCAGTCGAAGATATGTACACAAATCTTAAATACAATATAATCAAAAAGTTTAAGCAAAATGAGAGTGAATATTCTATTCATAATTTAATTAGCACATTAACTACTTATCTCGTCCCATTAAGAGTAATAGAATATTTTATTAATCTGTATGGTGATAATGTGACAAGTTCTATTCATAAGCTTTTAAACAATTATGTAATAAGAAGATACATATGTCTTTATCTAAAATATAATAATATTGGTCACGATTATACTACAAAAACAGGTTCTAATTATCCTATTGATTCTAATATAGGTTATTATTTTCATAAAATAGATAATCAATCAGAAATATATAGTGAACCATTACAGTTAAAAAATATAAAGATTTCAACTATAAAAAAACTTGATAGTATAGAGGATACACTTGTTGATAATAATACTCTTCATATATATAATTACTACAATATCGAAAGACATCTTATTAAAAATAAAAGTATCAATGTATCCCAAAAAAAACAATTTTATCAGAATTTTGTTTTAAAATATTTTCCTTCTTTAAAAGTTGAGAATATATTGAATAATAGTCCTGAGTTTATTGAAACTATACGTAGACAATCATTAGATGCTAATAATGTAATACAAAATTATACAAATATAAATGATGTCCTTTTTAAATTTAATCAGCAACCAATGTCAAATTTAGATATTACTATAAAAAATCAGTATCTTATAAATATTCGTAAAAATATTAATTTACCAAGTAATTTCGATTTCAGAAATATTTTTAATGATTTAACTCTAACTAGTAAAATTCCTTTCGTTAAATTTAGAGATATATATGGAACCAAAGATGTTATTTACAAAATATTCAAACCTTCAACAGAAAAATTATCCGAAAAACATGTTTCAGAAATTACCAGAGATAAATTAGATGAATGGGTTAAATTTAAAGGTTACGAATTTCAAGGAAATGATCTAAAAAAAATTAAAGCTCATCCAAAATATATAAGTTACAAATATAAGTTTTCAAAAATTAAAAAAAGTAATCCTATCAAAGGAAGAATCTATGTCGTCAATAGGGATTCTACATATGATATAATAACTGATACAGGTATGATATATAACAATATATCAGGTGAAAATATTATCAATGAAGGAATGGTTTTCTCAGTAGAAACAAATGTATCTTTTTATAAAAATGAATTTATCTATGCTGATATTGATATTTTTAGAAAAGAGTATATAGATTTTAACCTTGATTTACGTGTAATCCCTGAATTAAGTAGAGAAATTTTTGAAAAAATTAAAAATAGTATTACAGATTTTATAAATACATTATTTTCAACCGAAAGTCTAAAGCGTTACAAATCAATTAATGATAACACTGATAAAGAATATCTTGTTAAAAGTCAAGATAACAATATTACTAATTTAATTTATAATTATGATGTAAAACTTAATAAAACTTTTAAATTAGATTATAAAACATTAGAGCAAGTAGGATATATTCTTCATCCATTCGTTTTGGTAAAGGATGATCTATTTCCTGTATCAACTCCTATCGAATTTTACGATATCGATAATTCACAATGGATTAATGGAATTATAAAAAAAATTAATATTGATTTCACTTATGATTTACAACTTAATGATCCATCAAAAAAAGTAACAACACTGGTCACTAAAGAAAATGTATCAAAAATATATATAAGATTAAGAGGTGGTAAAACAAATCGAGTTTTTAAATTAAATTATAAGCAAATAAGTGGTTTCGACGAAATGTCACCTATTAATTCATATTTAAATAAACTAAATACAGTAGGTTTAGATAGTAATTCCCAAGTAAAAAAGTTGATGGATACATTTCTTATTGAAAAAGAAAAAGCTATACGACTTGTAAGCTCCTATGTTGAAAATAGTGATAATAGTAAAAAAACTTCAGGCATTGATATCACTATTGATTATACAAAAATGCTTTATGATCCCAATGAAACTAATATATTAGTAACTATAGAAAATGTTAATTCATTTAGCCAGGTTAAACATGTTAAAAGATTTATAAACTTATTTTTTGAAACATCACTCGTAATTTCCAAATATGTTGAAAGTAATAAAATTATAACTAGAATTTTAACCTCAGAAATAATGGATAAAGATGGAAATATAGATACAGAAAAGATAAAACAAAATATAGAAAAATCAGAGACCACAATTGAAAAAGTAGCTGAAAATGTTTTAGAAGTAGATGATGAAGAATTTAGTGATATAGAAGATGAAGACGATGATTTATTTGATGATTCGGATGAAGAGTTGATAGAAGAAGAAATAGAAGAAATAGAAGAATTGATTGAAGAAGAAGCAGAGGAGCCTGAAAAACGAGTAATAGATGAATTGTTAACAGATGCTAAATTGTCAAAAGGTAGTAATAAATTACACAGTAGTATGGTTTTAAATAAATTAAAACTTAGAGATCCTAAATTATTTGATTGGTCCAAGGAAGGCACACAAGCAACAGGTTATTCAAGAACATGTCAAGCAGGACGTCAGCCTCAAGTTTTAACTGATTTAGAAAAGCAAGAAATAGACAATGATTTTGATAAGATCTCTAAAGATTGGTCTAACGAAGATAATGAAAATCCTTTATCTCCTTACTCAGCTAATGATATAGACAAAGAAGGTAACATAATCGAATACATAGATTGTGATCAAAATACAGTTAAAAGCATGAAAGATAATCAACAATGTAAATCATTGAAATGGGGTTCTGCTTCAGATAGTAGTTTACATAATTGGTATATTTGTCCTAAAATATTTGATCTTAATGCAAATAAACCTATTCATGTTAAAGAATTAAAATTTAAAAGAACTGATGTAAAATTTAAACCTTCTAAAGGTATTACTTCTGCCTGGAGAACTCATAGTGATACTAATCCTGAACTAGATGGATTAGATATTTTAGATTTTAAGCCATATTATGAAAAAGACGGTGCCGAATATTATCCTTGGATTAAAAGTGCTTCTGACCCTGAACCTACAATTTATAAGAGTCTTCTTTTTGCTGCTAAAAAGGAACAAGATGGTTTAACACCTGGTTTAAAAGGTAAATCACAACATCCTGAAGGTTATTTCATGCCTTGTTGTTTTAAAAAATCAATGAATATTAAAAATGCCTTCAGAGTAGGCACTGACAAAGTTGATGTTAGAACAAATTATATTCAGAATTGGGGTCATGGGCTAGGTGAAGGTAAATATGGGTTATTAAATAAAATAATGAATACATATTTTTATAATACAAATCCTAAACCAATGGAAAAGAAAAGCGCTGAAACAGGATTAATTAGAGATAATAAAGGTTGTTTTATGAGGTATGGTATTGAAAATTCATATGACAATGTATTTAGACTTTTTTCAGAATTATATAAATTAGATCAAAGTATAATTGTTAATAGAATCCTAACAAGACTAACGGTTAATAATTTTAAAAATTTAAATAGAGGAGATTTAACTAATCATTTTACTTTTAAAGGTATACAAAGTTCTTATCAAAATTTTTTAGAATATGTATTGTCGTCACAATTTAAAAAACTTGAATTTTTTATAGAATTGCTTAGTAATAAAAAATATAATATTGTTGATAGAAATATTAATATTGTTGTCCTTGAAATTGACTATTCTAATAATTCACTAGAAGTAATTTGCCCTAACTACTATGATTATAAAGAAACAGATTCTTCAGATGTAGCTTTTTTACTTAAAACAAATAGTGGACACTATGAGTTATTATGTAAATTTGATGTAGCTTATGATCAGCCTAATTTTATATTTAATCAAAATGATTTAATTAATAGTCATTCCAATTTATCTAGAATTTTTGATGAATTATCTAAAGAAGGAAAATGTTATCTTAAAAATAAATCGCAACTAGAACTTGATAATAATATTATTGGACTAATTACAAATGATGATATTAAAACCATTATAGATAAAATACAAAATGATTTATCAGATAAGTTTGTAATAAATGCTATAATACATGATGAATACAATAAGACAATTGGAATATTATTAAGTAATGGGGTCACAATCCCTATATATCCTCAGAATTTTAAATCTGAATTCGATATTAAGAAAAATATTGATATAGAACCCATAGATTATTCTGTTTTAAAAGATTCTTATACATTAATTAACCAACATATTGAGTATGAAAAACAAATTAAAATAATTGACCATTATTCATCATCAGATAATAAGTATATAATAACTAATACAGGTAATTATATTAAAGTTAATAGTTTACCTGATACAAGTAAAGTTAGTTCTTTAGTAAAGACTGATTATTTTAAGGTGGATAAAGAATTATCTAAATATCATGATATCACAAAAAAAGATATTTATAAATCTGCTCTTGATATAGAATCGGTTAGGGATATTTTAGATAAAATAGAAAATATACGAATTACTGATATATTAATTAATCAGAATCATAATGTCTATGCTTTATTAGTTAGAAATAGTATTGGTCATAAATTAATTATACCTATAAAACTTATATCTGAAGACGATATTAAAACATATATTAACGAGGCCGGAGTTGCTGTTAAGACTAATTTTGAAATTGATTTAGATATAAATATTTACATGGATAGTATAGTTCAATTATCAAGATTAAGTTTTTATAAAATACCATGTGTTCCTATACGCGGATTATTTAGTGATATTCTTAATGATAAAAAATATTCAAAAGTCATACTAGAAACGGGTCTTGTAGTAGATCTTAAAGATAGTAAAAAATTTAATATTTGGGATATTGATAGATCAGGTAAATTTGTAATAAATGAACTAATTGATACTCCTATAATAGATAAATTATATTTTACAAGTAGTTCTAATATACCTCTTGAATTAGTCAATAATAGAATTATAAATAATATAAGGATTAACTATAATTTAGCTGTTAATGAAATAATAAAGAATAAAATATACGAGATATTCCAACAAGACAAATTCGCTGATATCAAGACTTTCATACAAAGTGTTATTAAGAATCCAATATTAAAAAAATCTTCAAAAAAATTACTAACCAGAGGTGTGATGCGTATTATATTTAGTGTATTAACTAAAGTAGTTAGTGAAGACATGGCTAACTTTAAGGATATAAATGAAAAGATAAAATGTGATTCAACTAATTGCCATAATGCATTTTGTATTAATGAACCCATTAATCTGGAAGAATATAAATCATTATCAGATATAGATATACTAAAACTCAGTATAATACCACTTGAATCAGATAAAACAGAAGAAATTTCGGAAGAAGATATCAGAAAAGTTAGTAAAACTATTGATGAAAGTTTGATCAATAAGATGACGACATCCTTTAAAGATATTGTATTAATTTTTTCTGATATGGACAATTTATGTAGAATAAAGATTAATATTAATAATGCTCTTGATCAAACCCAATTTAACAAGATAAAAAATAAAATTTTTAACGAGATGTTATTTAATAAATATAGAAGCTACGAGCTATTTAACTATATAAATAAAAATATTTCTGATGAAGATTTAAATCTTGATCCTGATAACGAGTTTATATTCATGAGTTCTGAATATACTATGTCTACTTTAAACCAATTATATATTAAAAGTCTTAATAAATATTACAATGAAATATTACCTTTTGATAAGTCTATACAAAGAATAAGTAGTATTCCACTAAAAGAAAGACAATTAAATCTAACTAAAGAATGTATTTTATCGAGTAAAATTAATGTATTTGAGATTGATACACTTAAATGCGGAATTTATCCTAAAAAAAATAATTCTCAATTAAAGACTAATCCTCTTCATAAAAAATTAGATAGTAAGCAAATAAAAGATATAAAAGACTTACTAGATTCCTTGTAGATTATTATAAGTGCGTTTAATTTATAATGATTTAAAGAAATAGCAATCTATATATTTTATATGAGTCAGGTTGAAGTAAGCCAACCACCAGTTTCGCCACAATTCACTAATACAAGTGAATTTGATGAAAACCTTGATAGTTATAAATTTGTTATTAGAACAGTTCAAGCAAGTGCTTTTAGAACACTTGTAGAAGCCCTGAAGGAGATTCTTACCGATGTAAATATTGAGATTGATGAAACCGGTATGAAAATAATTGCTATGGACGCATCACATGTAGCTTTAATTCATATGAAATTAACAGCTGAAAATTTTGAAAAATATCATTGTAATAAACCAATTGTTTGTGGTATTTCTATGATGAGATTATTTAAACTTCTCAAAACTATGTCTCCTAATGATACTCTAACTTTTTATGTAGAAGAAGATGAACCTAATATTTTAAAAATTCAAATTGATACAGGTGAAAAAAATCTTAAACATACATTTGAATTAAAACTTATGGATCTTTTCATTGAAAAAGTAGAAGTCCCTCCAGTTGAATTTGCCTCGGTATTAAGACTTCCATCGGGTGATTTTCAAAAATTATGCCGTGATATGAATCAACTTGCGGATGATATTGAAATTAAATCAAGTGGAAGTGAGTTAATGTTTAGTATCAATAACGATTGGGTAACTCAGCAAACTGTTATAAGAGAATCCAGTGGAGGTGCAGGTATGAGTTATATTCAAAACTTATCTCCTGATGAAGTTATCCAAGGTATTTTTAGTCTAAGATATTTGGTTCTATTTAGTAAATGCACTAATCTATGTCAGAATATTGAAATTTACATAAAAAATGATTATCCTATTATTATTAGATATAGTGTTGCTAATCTTGGTGAAGTAAAATTCTGTCTTGCTCCTAAAAATAATGACGACTAGACAGGAACAGATATTACTCTATCATTACTATTTTTTTTATGTTGACAACATGTTTTCAATAGTTGGATAAATGTGAATACCCCTGCTATTGAATAACATGGAATAAACCAATTTTCACACCTTTTTTTTACCGTTTCGCTGTCGGTTTTAAGATAGTTAACATTAGATATAATCGCAATTATTAGACATATTACTACTACGGAAAAACACGTAGCATCCTGTTGTTGTTCAACGGTTCTTGCGGGCATAAGAATAGAATTAAATTTTATAAAATGACTTTTATTTTATCAAATTTAAAATTTGTAAATTGATTCTAATTCAAATTGAGACTTTATTGTGAATTTCATGTATTTAGTTATGTCACCTATAAGCTCTACCTTTATAATTTTACTTTTAACTTCTCTACATATTTTAGCCATAAGTTTACAATATAATTTGTAATATTTGTTTTCTACTCCTATTATATCACCATTATCTTTAACGCCAATTAAATAATAAGCTAACCCATTACCTTCAATCAGTCTAAACTTCATTTGTGTAGCATATTTTTTTATTTTTGAATCAATCATGTCTTTAAGTTCTCGTTTATATTCAATAGGTCCAAGATCATTCTCTTTGCATATTCTTGGCATATATACTATTATAATTTGAACTTTAAGTAATTACATTATAAAAATTAATATTAATCTAAGAATATAATCATTAATTTAATATAAATGTCCGCGTTAATACGATTAAAAAAAGAATATGAAGAAATGAAGAAAAATCCACCATGTAATTGTAATGCTAAACCTGATGATGAAAATATTTATAACTGGACCGCTCAAATTTTCGGTCCTTCAGAAACTCCTTATGAGGGAGGTGTGTTTGAATTAAATATTGTTTATCCTAGTAATTATCCATTTAAACCTCCTAAAATAAATTTTTTAACAAAAGTTTATCATCCTAATATCGATTCCAGTGGTAATATATGCCTTGATATTTTAAAAGATAAATGGAGTCCTGCTCTTACAATAAGTAAAATCTTATTATCTATTTGTTCATTATTAAATGAACCTAATCCTGATGATCCTCTCATGCCTGATATCGCTAAAGAATATTCAGAAAATAGAGGTCTATATGAAGATAATGCTAAAACTTGGACACAAGTCTATGCTTTCAGATAATTAAATTTATTAAAATCTAATAAACTTAATTAACTAATAAATTATATTATTAAAATCGACCTAATTTAACTTTACCATTATTTTTTTTGGGATTTGTTCTTTTTGATGTGTTATATTTAAGTTGTTTTGAATTGTCTCTTTCAATATTTTTTACATGACTCGAATATTTAACTTGTTCCATATTTAAAAATGTTAGTTTATCAGATAGAAGTTTTATATCCTCTTTTTTGTAATTATTATTCCAAATTTTTATGATACAAAAGTTTTTTTTAGGTGATATTGATATACCATTAACATTGAGGGATTCCATTGTATTACAGCAAATACATTCTCCGATTGTAAAGCTACATAATTTAAACCAAACGTTTTGAGCTTCTTCTTTATCAATTTTAAATGACCAATATCCACCATCTTTATTATTAACATCCTCCCACTGAGGATAAATAACTTTTCCTGAATCTAATTTTCTCATTAGAAAAAACATACCTTCTGATACCGATGGAAGGCATTTGTTCCAACTATTTTTTAATACAAGATAGTCTTCAAGAGTATGTAATTCTAATATATCCTTGTAACTTTCTTTGTTCCAGGATTTATCAGATGGATTATGGTACCATACAACCCATTTTGAGTTAAGACGGTGTTCAGTTGTAAGTGTTTCATCGCTCTCACTGTGTTGATGTTGTCCCTCCATTATATACTCTATTAATATAAATAATTCTTTAAATAATTATTTAAATTAAATACAATAATCCTAATTTTCTAAGAGATTATGTTCTTCTCCATCAGAGGTCATAATATTAAATTCTTTAACGTTATGGGATTTAAAACATTTTGACAAATATAATCTCAAATTATCTCGCGTTATAGCTACAACCGTATCTTCATAAAAATCACCAAGTGGTCCACATAGTTTTTGAGTCTCTTCGTGATAATCAATTGTTTCAGTTTTTCCTGAGGATTCTAAAACTAATTCAGCACTAATAATATCATCCTTTGTGCTTTTTAATAATTTAAGTGAAGTAGGAGCTTGTTTTTCATCGATGTATTTAATCGAGTAAGGTTGGTGAGAAAATTTAGATTCATCGCAAACTATTTTGTAGTCAGAACCCCTAAATTTGTAATCATATATAATAATTTTTTTATCGGAATCCCACACTGCTAGTTCGCGAGATATTTCTTTGAAAGAATTGTAATTGAAGTTATTTTTTAGATACCAATCTTTTGAATTAAGATATACTCCATTAAGAAATACCAATAAATTGTAATAGTTTTTCCATGCTAATCCAAAAAGTAGTGCGATAATTAAAAATCCAAACATATATAGATATTATTAAAACCTTGTTTTTAAATAAATTTAACAAATTTGATATTTATTTAAATAAAATTTAACAGTAATAAATACCAACATGACTCTTTGTTTCGAAAAACTTGATGAGGGCGAACTTAACGTAGTTCTCAGAGATCTATCATCACACGAAAATTTGGATGTAAAGGAATTGTTTGCCAGCTTTAAAAAGGAAGAACATGAAAGGAATAAAAAGACTAAATCGAAGGCAGATCTAATTAAAGAACAAAATACCAAACGACTTGCTGGAGCTGATATTAGTAGGGATAAGGAAAGACTACAATATTTTGAAGATTTAGTTCATATTGACTCTTCAACTCTTGATGAAATTAAACACTTTATTACTAAATATGGAAAAGATCGTATGAAAATGAAACTATTAAATATCGCATTTAATAAAAATAGAAAAAGTTACATGATTAATTTGTATCTACAGCTTCTATCAGAAGAATATGATTCAAAAAGGGAAACAAAACTTATGAAAAAGGTAACAAAGGAAATGAATAAGATCGATTATAAAAGACTACAGTTTGAAAAATTATCTAATGAACTCTCACCGCTTGATTTTTATAACGACCACAAAAAAAAACTAGATGACTGGCAGATTAGTGTTCTTAAAAATATTGATGATGGTAAATCAACATTGGTGTGTGCTCCTACATCTTGTGGTAAAACATGGTTGTCTATTTATCCAGGTATTACAGGAAAAAAGGTGCTATTTGTTGTTCCTACACATGCTCTTGTTTATCAAGTATCCGCACTGTTTGTAAAATTTGGTGCGTCGGTTAGTATAATTACATCTGATTTTACATACTCCAATAGTAATGATAATGTTTTTGTAGGAACACCTATGGACATTGAAGATAAACTTCCAGGTATGGGACTTATGTTTGATATTGTTATTTACGACGAAATCCATAATTTATCGAGCGATATTTTTGGAAATCATTACGAGAGACTTGTTAAAATTATGAAAGATACACAATTTTTGGCACTTTCAGCAACTATTGGTAATCCCAATAAATTGTGTAAATGGTTCTCAACTATTTGTAATAGAGATGTTTCGTTGATTACATACACAACTCGGTTTCTTAATTTACAGAGGCACTTATTTATGAATAATAGTCTCAAAAAGATTCATCCTATTGCTTGCCTTTCGAACGAAGATATTACAAAAGAGTTCTTGCTTAAAAATCTTCCTATGACTCCATATGATTGTATTGTTCTATATGATTCACTAAAAAGTAAGTTTAAGGATAATCTTCAAAAGCTTGATGTTAAAGATGTATTTAGTGAAGATAATAAACGATTATCTTTGGATGACGCAAGGCATTATGAAAGTTTGCTCAAAGAAGAACTGATTAGACTAAAATCGGAATATCCGGAAGATATCAGTGATCTTCTTGAACAACATAAAATTGATGGTTATACAATTACAGAGTCTATTAATCTATATAGCTTGTTTAAAGAGATCAAGAATAAAAATCTCACACCATGTATCGTGTTTCAACAAAATACAGTATATTGTAAAGAGATATTTACTAAACTGGTTGGATATCTTGAAAAATTAGAAACACTAAATTATCCTTTCCATTATGAAAATCTTGAATATGCCGAACAATGTTATCGAGATGCACTTACTGAAAAAGAAAAATATAAAAGCAGTATTAAATTTGATTCTGATTTTGTAGGTAATAAAGCTCATGCTATCGAGGATATGCTTAATAAAAAGTGGGAGTCCCTGACAAGCGATTTCCTTAAAAAATGGGAAAAGAATTACAATAGACAATGTCATCAAATCAATAGAGATACATCAATTAATGATAAAGTAAAAAAGGTTCAACTCAAAAACCTACTATCAGAATATAACAAATTCACTCAAAATATATCTCTCAAGCATACAGACGTCTTTCAAAAACATCCTGATTTCTGTCTTAATACATCAAGTCCTATGACAGCTAACAAAATTAGAGATATTCGTAATACGATTCGCAAAAAACTTAACATTTCTGTAGCATATACTAATGTATTTATGCAGGGATTAAAAAGAGGAATCGGAATATATACTATTGATATGCCGCCTATCTATAATATGATTGTTCAACAACTTGCTCAAACTGGAACATTGGGATATGTGATTGCCGATGTAAGTCTTGCTCTTGGAATTAATATGCCGTTTAGGTCATCATGTATTCTTGGGTATAAAGATTCTACTGAATTTCAGATTGATAATTATCTTCAAATGATTGGAAGAAGCGGAAGACGTGGAATGGATAGAGAAGGACATATTATATATGCGAATGTTGATTGGACAGGACTTATGAAAGGTGAACTAGGTGAAATTGAATCAACCTTTAAGAATATTAATAACTACAGTATTCTTGAAAAACTAAATAGTGACTTTGAGGACCTTACGCCGTCGGTATATGAAAATATATTGGATTCAAAAAATTCTCAAACAACTATCACAAATGATTCATATGATAGTGATACTCATAATATTCTTCTTTGGAAACTAAGGGAATATAATGAAAAGACAATCAATTTTATCAATGATCTTATGAAGTTTGAAATGTCTTGTAAATGTGAAATCAATTCAGATTCAAGAATTAAAATGTCAGAATACCTAATCAATTGTTTTATGGATGATAATGACTCCGAATTTATGAGTTATGTTATGGATATTTTAAAATTGAACAAACTTCCTAATGATAATTATAAGTGTCTTAAGTTATTCCAAAAATATCTACACTTGATCAAAAACATTCACAATATTCTTGAAGGAGATGAGGATGAATATTATAAATTTTCATGTAGTCATCTTAAAGATCTTTTTGAAACCTATAAAAATATCATTCTGCAGGCAAACATTCTTAATTAGTTATACTATAAACCAAAAAATTTTTTTTGTATGATTAA
>Ga0163109_10000693_pt1 | contig 26797 bp, 36 predicted proteins | sample CRUFie1St13metaG_FD_108704 | JGI IMG/M metagenome (GOLD analysis project Ga0163109, IMG submission 108704) | Marine microbial communities from the Costa Rica Dome - CRUD Field 142mm St13 metaG | ecosystem: Environmental > Aquatic > Marine > Oceanic > Photic zone | place: Costa Rica: the Eastern...
GCGCAGATTGGCGAACTTTTAGATGCAGGACAGTATGGAGCACATAGGCTGCTTAAGAAGCAAGAATTTGAGCAAACCTTCAGGTTCTGGTACAAGGTGAATAGTGGATCTTATCCTCAAAATTTACCCGTAAACATTGGCTGGGGCGGAGCAACGAGTGGGGGGGCTACAAATCCCGCAAAGATTGAGCTATATTGTGAATCTAGTGGCTCGCACAAGGTTACTCTTCAGGCTCCTTCTCATGCCAATTTTTCTGGAGATGTAGTATTCACCCTGCCTAATTCTACTGGATCTGCCAATCAAGTACTTGTTACAGATGGCTCTGGAGTAACAAGCTGGGTTGATGGATCAACGGCTCTAGGCTCATCTCAAACGTCTCAAGACTCAAGATTTTTAGTTGATTTTTCATTTGATGTTAGGCCAGAAACTGGGAGTGATACATCTTTTTTAACTTTATATGATTTTATTAACGACTCTGCATTTTATTATGGAACTAGCATTGACATTGCAAGTCTGGAAAATAACGCCGGCTTTGATAGAACTACAAGTACTTCTTTTGAAACATCCCCATCTGATGCGCAAAGTCATTTTATTTCTGGCTTTATTCCATGCGATTCGAGCGTTACAAAAGTTCAGATGAATTTTTCAACTCCTTCAAGTAACTGGGGGTGGCCAGATGGAATAACAATGCTCATATTTAAGGGCGCATATAACAGTGGGACCAATGCTAACGTACAATGGAGTCTTGTATCAAGGCTTTCATCCGGACCAATACAAGGAAACTCAATAGTATTTGTAGAAGATACTCCCTCTTCTTCAAATGCGTTTGCGAAAGGTGATCTTTGGTGTGCTGCATTTTATTCTGATAATAATCCAGATGATGTAGGATCTGGCCCAATTAATTTTCGTGGTAATTTATATTTTTCAGATTCCTCATATGGTGGCGGTTATGGGGGCGGCAGTTCTGGGGGCGGCAGCTCTGGAGGCGGAGATAGTTCTGGAGGTGGAAGTAATTCTGGTGGTGGCTCTAACAATGGCGTAGATCCATTTGGCGGCAGTTCATCTGGGTTTAGAGTAATTGGAGTATCTGAAAGCCTATCATTTGTGCAGGGCGAAACATCTAGTGTAACACTTGAGTTGACGGGATTAAATGCTAGTAATTATAATAAATTTATTGACCTACAGTCACCAACAAGGATGACAACTAGTTTCGGAGCCCATTATATGGGTGATGCAATAACTGTACAATTCTCTAGTGATTATAGTTTATTAACATATTCTTGGGTGAATTCGAACACTCCCAGTAGTGGTTCAAATTCAAATATTCATATTTTATACGGCAACCAAAGCATTAAAGAGTACGCATATTTATCTTTTTATATATATTTTAATACACTAGTTGCACCTTTTCAGCTAAAAACTGATGGCGGAATAGGAAAATTCTTGCCAAGCACTGTGAGCGGAAGTAATGGAGTTCTTATTAGCCCCCCATATTTACAGGGGAGTGGGTCAATATCTAACTATATCAAGTCGATTGCATGGTCCTCATATCAAAAGTCTGCCGGAAAACCAACATATAACCATAATGGTCCAAGGTGGGATTTCCAATTAAATGATGTAACTCCAACTTCACAAATCGGGTGGCTTGAAAATCATAGATCATCAGCTATGTCTAATGGTGGTATTGGCGCATCAATGGCGGCGACATGGACGCGTGGAGGTACAAAGTATAAGCTTGGAATGGCGGATAGATTTATTTGGGACTTGGGGGATGAAACTTATGAAGCGCCCAGCGCGAACTCCGTAGGGGCATTTATAAGTCAGGGCACCGATGAGGTCGGAACTATTTCGATGGGATTATGGAGGCAGGTAAATAGCAATCATAGCGAATTCACAGTAACTGAGCCTGATGAGAATACAATTGTTACTTTTTACATAAAGAAAGAATCTTCAATTTTTAATGCAGTTTTAGAGGAAATGTCTACAGATATAAAGATTGAAATAGATATGGGCCCATTTATTACTGGTGATGCTGTTGCCTCAAACATGAGTGCGAAATTTTATAGAAATCATAATCCATCAGATACAGGAATCCCTTATTGGGTAGAATACGATAAAGCCTATATATCTGGCCAGCCACTAAAGTCTGTTGCGGCAGGTGCTCCAACTATTTTAGATATAAATGGGTTTGGACAGGATGGACAGCTTCAAGTTATGTTCGAAGATGTTTCCACAAATAACTCAACTTCAATTGAGTATACAACAGATGGGGCAACTTGGACAGCCTTCCCGTCAATGACTAGCCCGCAGGTTATTGGGAATCTCACTAACGAAACTTGGTACAATGTTAGGCTAAGGTCAATAAATGATCTAGGCACTTCTGCGGAATCAAATTCTTTATCTGCAATGCCAACTCCAAACCTAATAAATCCACCAGACTTTACTTTAACCTCACTTATTGATGGATTTAGAGTTGAGCCATTTAGTGTACCTGAGCATTCTGCATCAAGAAGTATAAATCAATATAAAATTGAAATAACCAGACCTGATGGTCAGATTCAACTTGATACCGTAGGGGTTGCGGCGCAGCAAAGTGGATATGATATAATAAGGGCGTCAAATTCATGGCTTGAGGATGGAGGGATATATTCAATAAGAATTAAGTCTTTGGACAATACAAGCTCAGAAGAGAGCTTATATTCATCTGCATCAAGTGTTACAGCAGGTATTGCTCCAGCAATGGCTCCTACTGTTACTTCGCTTGAGTATAATGTTTTTAAAGAATTGATCATATCACATAACACTGATGATGTAGTATCTGGAGGTACAAAGATATACGAATATAGCTTAAATGGTGGTGCTTGGACTACGTATTATCACACAATAGATGGAGTATCGCAACTGCAGTCTACTCCTACAATCAGTGTGGATACAGCAATAAAGAACTCAGTTTCAATGAGAATTAGAAATATTATTGGAACCGGCCCAGAATCTTCGCCAGCATTTTTGCCCATTGATATATTGCCAACCGCCTCTGAGATTGGTCTGGATAGTATAAAGTGGAGTTTTACGCCACTTGGGGCAGAATATGGCATTACCAAATATTATATTTCTACAAAATGGTCAGGCGCATCATGGCAATCCGCAACCTGGGAGGAGCTTCCAGCGGATACCTATGAGTACTTGCAAACAGGCCTAGGGGAGGGGTTACAGCATCATGCGAGAATAAAGTCTGAGAATGCTTATGGAGAGTCACATATTAGTGGAAGTTCGTATGGCTCTGCTTTTGCTGGCGTTAGTCCATCTAGATTATCAGCTGGAATTTCTTCTCATTTAGATGGACTGAGTCTTAGCGCCACAGCTTTAAATAGTGATGCCTGGGATGCATCGGGAGGTAATGTAGAATTCATAATTGAGTTTACAAATATAGACACAGAAGCTACAAATGAAGTTGTCATAGTTCCTTTTGAGAATCAGCAGTCAAATATTACAATCCCAGTAGGTTCAAAGGTTTTCTCTCCAAATAGTCACTTTTTTATTCAGCTCGGATCAAGATACAAAGTTAGAGGTAAGCAGAGGGTATCATTTGATGGCGGAGCAACTACGCATGAAAGTGTTTATAGCAATTTTAGTAGTGATGTGGTATCAGGGGTTTCTCCAAGTTTTGACTTCCCCTTTACTGATCTGGCTTCTGGCGGAACCTTTCAAGAGTTTGGAGCTACAGATGAGGGCGATGGCTTTAGCTTTAATTTTGGATTAAATGGTGGGTCAATTAATACTTTAATATCAAATGATAATCATTCAAGCACAATGGCCGAATTAGGCCTAAAGTACTCTGTCGATGGAGATGGCGTCAAGAGGCAGTTTGGTCAAGTCAACTGGACTGATGATCATAAATTTCATGGAACGATATATGGCGATCCATCTATCCCTCATTCAGATGAGATAGATTATCAACCTGGAACAGACTATGATATACAGCTTCATTTTGATACTGGTGCATTCTCTGGTGATAGTAACATAATAACTCATCGTCATTCATTGCTTCCGCCAAAGCCATCAGTTTCCATGCACCATACTCAAGGCACTACCACTCCGTGGCCAAGAATTAAGGTCTTTTATAATTCCCAAGACCACAAGGATTTTTCGAACCTTACCCCGTTTATAAACAGCAGGTTTGATGAGGAGAGTATTGCTAATGTAAAGAATCTTGTCTTATTCCAATATGAGACAAATGAATCCGGAGTATGGAGATATTTTGCTGGAACGGATCATACTGGCATGACTGGAGGTGATTTTGGAAATCTCGCAATTACGACTAGTGATTATATTGCAAGATTAGCACTGAATGAAGATGTTTTTCTTCACATTCAAACTATATGGGACGCTGCCTCGCAAGAGTGGGTCGACATAAGAGATACAGGATTTGTTCAGGGGCAAACGTTTAATATAAGAATTAGAACAGCTGGCACTAAGTCTTCTGGCAGTAGCTTTGCAGATAGATTTGGTGAGCCCAGTGATCTGCTTCAGGTGACGGTGGGGCCACCAGCGCCATAGACATAAAATAGACTATAATTATTTGGAGTATTTAATTTTGAAAGATTTAGCAACAGGAGAGTTTCACTATTCAAACTTAGCAGTTAACCAGGTCGAAGGAGATACGGAGCTTTCTACAGATACCAGGAGGTTGCTTGCTACTATTTTGAGGTCAGAGTCATTTAAAATCACTGCTGTTGAGGCAGCAAATAATCAATATATTGCTGCCGGAGGGGACAGAGGAGAGATTCATATACTGAGAAGCTCGGGCGATCCTGTTAGAGATCTTTTGGGCGGCGAGGGTCAGATAAACTCAATGCACTTCTTGAACGATGATAGTAAAATAATTGCAGGAACTTCATTTGGACTTGTTTTTATATGGGACCTAAATAGTGCATCCGATACCTATCTGCACAGGATATCTGAATCAATCGGCCCAGTTAATGCAGTTAAGTTTTCTCCAGATGGAAATGTAATAGCTGTTGGGGATTCTGCTGGAAATATACTTATATATAATTCATTAATGGAATTACAATTTACAAATAGTGATCATTCAAATTCAATCACAGATCTTGTCTTTACTAGCGATGGCAATCATATCGTTTCAGTGTCTACAGATGGAGACATAAGGGTAACAAAAGTAAATACTGGAGTTAATCACCATACTCACTCTGGAAGCTTGCACTCTGGGTCAATAAATTCAATCGACCTGGTTAGCATCACGGCCAATTCAGTGACCGAAGATATAATAGTGACTGGCGGCAGTGATCAAAATATACGAATTGCCTCATGGGATGAGGGGGCATTTTTCACTACTCAAAAGCTGCCGGGTCATACATCTGGGGTGACAGCAGTTGAGTTCGAAAAACTCACATCGAATAGAAGAATTTTTTCTTGTGACGGAGATAGAATAAAATATTGGGATTTTAATTCACTTACAGTAAGTTACTCTAGTGTTGGCGATGCCAGCGACTCAGAGGCTTTTCCCAAAAAGCTGACACTTTTTGGCACATTGCCATTTACTTGTGATGGTGAATCAAAGATGGTGGACTCTTGGTTGACAACGGGCCTTTCACAAAGAATCGAAATATATAAAACAATCATCCAAGTTGTGGTATGGCCGGATCCAAATACATTCAATATTCCACAACCAAGCTGGCCTATAGGTCCAATTGCCTCTTCTTATCCAATTACATGCTATGCAAAAAGAGTTGCCGGAACCTGGGAGATGAATTGGGAAGATGATTTCAAAAATTTATCTAGTGATGATATACAAATTAGAGGTTATTATACTTCGGGCTTTACAGAGGGTTTTCTAGAAGAGGATTCTGGCGATTCGATGGAGTAAATCTATTATTTTTAATGTTTATCAATGTATTACTTGGAGCTTTAAATGTTAAAGAAATCTAAAATTATAGATAAGCTCAACAAGCTTGCAACAAAACTGGATGAGCTAGGAATGATTAGTGAAGCAGATAGGATTGATACTATATCAAAACTTCTTGCACCAGGGGAGAGCTGGTCCTGTCCAGTGGAATTCGAAAAAGAAAACCCAGGAGATATAATTGTCGAGTGGCTAGAGGACAAGCACGAGAAAATTATAGAAGACCTAAAGTCAGATCTAGAAAAAATTTAACCCTTCTACAAAAATAAAAAACAATATCTTTTAATTAGATAATAGGCTCAAACAAGAGTAATATATCAGAGCTAGTTAAACTTTAGGAGATATATAAATGGCAACAAAAGTTAAGGTCAAGCTACTCAGTGATAAAGCTACCATTCCGTCTAGGGCTCACAAGACAGATACGGGGTATGATCTGACATTCACAGAGATTCATAAAGTTGATGGTGATGTAATCTTCTTTAAGACCGGAATATCAATGCAGCCTTCAAAGGGCTACTATTTCGAGGTTGTTCCTAGAAGCAGTATATCAAAGCTTCCACTATCCATGGCAAATTCAATAGGTGTTATAGATGAAAATTATACTGGAGAAATTATAATTCCAGTTAGGGTTCATCACTCAAGCATGGGCTTTGCTCCAAAATCAACAAGTTATCCAAATGGCTTGGTTCAAGCATTTGGTGCCAGGCCTCAGACAATGCTTTCTTTGGCAGGACTAATTTTACAAAAAAAACCATGTCTTTTTCAGGCGATTCTAAGAAAGAGATTATCCTGTGATTTTCAAGTAGAAGATCTTGAAGATACTGATCGTGGAGATGGCGGCTTCGGCAGTACTGACCAAAAATAAGGCTAATTTTACTCTATAATATATAACTCTAGCCAAATTGGAGGATGTTATGGAGAGTTCCCTCATGGAAGTTATGGCCCGCCTCAGAGGTCGTGGAAATATCAGTGCTTATAATTTTTTAGACTATATCTCAAAAAAATATTTTGGTGATAATGCTATGGGCACAACAACTCAGATGGCACTTGATTTTTTAGAAGATTCAGACAGAGATGCTTTACTTGCAATATTATCTGAGATAACTATATAGATATTTATAAATGTCATAGTGACATCAATGAAACATTAAAGAAAATTTTAATATTTATACTTTAATGGTCTATCTATATCCAGTATATGTGTAATTTACCCAGCACAACTTGGACGAGGATTCTATATGGAAGTTTATTTAAATATTTTAACGGTCTTTTTGACTCTTTTTGCAGTTATCGATATGCCTGGGAATATCCCCCTTGTTATTCGGCTGCGAAAAGAGAACGGCAAGATAGATTCTGCAAAGTCAACATTGATCGCAACAGTAATCATGATATCAATACTGTTTGTTGGCCAAACATTATTCAGGCTGCTTGGTATCGAGACTTTTCATTTTGCTTTGGCAGGGGCAATGCTCATACTTTACTTTGGAGTAAAGATGGTTTTGGGAATTGAAGGAAAGCCTGACATTGATCCTGTGCCTGCTACAATCTTCCCGATTGCTTTTCCAATAATTGCTGGACCAGGAACTTTATCAACAATAATGTCGCTGGCTCATGATATGCCAAACAGTATTATTATTTATGGAATTATACTAAACTCTATCGTAATATACTGCTTTTTGAAAGGCGCAGATTGGATAAAAGACAGATTGGGTATTGTAGGTATTAAAATCATAGAAAGAATCTTTGGAATCTTGTTGATTGCAATTGGTATGAAGATGCTTATAAACTCACTGGTTCTAAGTATAGATATGGCCTCGAAGGCTTTGGTCTAGCAGAATCTCAATTATACAAGAAGCAAAAAAATAAGATTATGAGTACAATATACGCTGAGTGATAATATCGAAGGAATTGCTAATGCCTCTAGTTATTGTAGAATCTCCAAATAAATGCAAAAAGCTAAAATCCATACTTGGACAAAATTTTGTTGTAATGGCTTCAGTCGGCCACATCATGGACTTGGACAAAAAGAACATGGGCATTGATACTGATACATGGAATGTCACCTATAAGCCTAACAAGGATAAGAAGGACGTGATATCCGGCCTTAAAGCGGAGGCAAAAAAGCATGAAGATATTTATATTGCAACAGATGGAGACTTCGAAGGTCATGCTATAGCTTTTAACATAAAGGATATACTTCCAAAGCGAGGAAAGAAATATCACAGAGCGGTCTTCCCGACAATTACTAAAAAAGATGTCTTGAATGGAATCAAAAACCCAATAACATTCGATGAAAATGCACTGGCCGCACAACAGACTAGAAGAATAACTGATAGGCTGGTCGGCTTTAGAGTTAGTCCGGTAATGTGGCATAAAGGATTAAGAGGGACAAGCGCAGGCAGAGTCCAATCTGTTGCTTTAAAAATAATTTCAGAAAGAGAAAAAGAAATTAAGGCTTTTGTGCCCAAAGAATATTGGGAAATAACAATTGATACAGATAATGATTTTTCTGCAGAATTTTTTGGAGTCGACGGCAAGGCGGTAACACTCGACTCTAAGGTTCAAGCTGATAAAATTGTCAATGACATGAATAGCAAAAAGCTTAATGTAAGGGTCTCTGAATATAATACGAAGAAGAGGACGAGAAAGCCGCCTCCACCCTTTATAACCTCAACAATGCAGCAGGCAGCTAGCAACTTTATTGGATGGGGCGCTAAAAAGACCATGAGCGTTGCTCAGAGCCTGTTTAGCCAGGGACTCATAACCTACCATAGGTCTGACTCTACTCGGACCGATCCAGACAAGCTAAAAGAGCTTAGGGCTAAGATAAAAAAAGATTTTGGACCGAAGTACCTGTCCAGCACAACAATAGTTTATTCTGCAAAGGGTGGTTCTCAGGATGCGCACGAAGCTATTAGGCCAACATATGAGGATCCAATATCTGCACTAAGTAGCGATGAAAAGAAGCTGTTGAAACTTATTTCAGGTAGATTTATGGCCTCACAGATGTCTAATGCTGAATTTGATCAAGTTTCTGCCAAATTCGAATATCAGGGCAAGAAGGTGTATAACTTTAAGAAAAATGGAAGCACGCTTGCTTTTGATGGATTTTTAAAAGTATATGGATCTATAAAGGATGACGTAATACTTCCAAAGATGAAGGTTGGAGATTCAATATCTTGGAATAAGATAAATCCATCTCAACACTTTACATCTCCGCCGCCAAGATATTCTGATGCCTCGATAATAAAGACGCTAGAAAAAGAGGGGGTTGGAAGGCCAAGTACATATGCAGCAATTATAGATACTCTTCTTATAAGAAAGTATGTAGAAAGAAAGAAAAAATCGCTTTGTGCAACAGAGATTGGAATAATGGTTTCAGATTATCTTTCTGAATTTTTTAAAACAATTGTTGATACAAAGTTTACTGCGGAGATGGAATCAAGAATAGATAAGATAGCAGAGGGTAAACTCTCTTTGTCTGGAGCATTGGATCCTTTTTATCAAAGCTTAGAGGGCCAAATACAGCTAGCAACAAAGGGCAAGCTACCCGATACATTTATATCGGAGCAAAAATGTCCCAAGTGCAGTAAGGATATGATAAAGAAAATATCTAAGCACGGTGCTTTTCTTGGCTGCACAGGGTGGCCTGAATGTGACGGGACTGCTCCACTTGGGAACGATCAGGCTCCAGAAAATATTGAAACAGGACACTCTTGCCCACTGTGTTCAAATATTTTGATAAAAAGAAAATCAAAACGTGGAGATTTTTATGGATGCAGCTCATATCCTGATTGTAAATTTGCAGCAGGAATCGGTAAGGATGGAGAGCCAGTAATAAAAGAGGGTCCGAAAGATACTGGAATATTATGTCCAAAGTGTAAAAAGCATAATATAGTAGAAAGAAATGGAAAGAGAGGTAAATTTTTTGGCTGCAGTGGGTTTCCAAAATGCAAGACGATTGTTAATCTAGATGAAGATGGAAATATAATAAGCGACGTAAAGTCTAGTAGCAATAAGGATAAGGCGACCGGTGAGAAATGTCCAAAATGTTCAAAGGGAGAGCTCGTAATAAAGAGCGGTAAATTCGGAAAGTTTAAGGGGTGTTCAGAGTATAAATCTGGATGCAGATATATAGGGAAGGTTAGCTAGCTATTTGCATAGGTAGGTCCACCCTGCCTCATAATTAATTCCCTCTTTACAATCTTCTTCGGTTAGTAACCAGCAAAATTTTCCGTTATCACCTTCAATATAGCATCCATTTGGATACTCAGCTTCTATGCATGGTTTATTGTGATATTTGGTATTTGGATGATTACAAACCCAGACTGGAAGACTGCTGTCTGCTTCGGTAAAATTATTATACTCTTTTATTACTTCTAATTGATCTTCATATGCAAGATTTTTTTCAGCACACCCTGAAAGTATTGCAAAAAATATTAATGTATATAGCCTCATAATATATCCTTCGGCTATAATATACCTAAAATAAAATTATTAATCAATATTTTATAACTTAGTTTTTAGTTAATTTATCAGCGACTGTAGTGCTTGCCCAGCTATCTGGCTTGATTGCGCAGTCAAAGCCTTGACCCTTTACTAACATTTGAAGCTCTTTGTTAAATTTAGATGTTTTATTCTTAATGACATCATCACCAATATCCAAGTGAACGGTTAGCTGTCCATTTAATATTTTATCTAATTCAATTGCAACTTCAACGCTTCTATATGCTTCATCTAGCATTCTTGATCTAAGTGTGGGGTAAAGGCTTTTAGGTTTTTTTTCTTTTATATAAAATATCTTAGATCCACCAATAGTTGTATTATGAAAGCATATTGATGTTACTATTGATACGTGCATTTTGCAATGCTGTGAGTCTGTACCTATAAATGTACTATAACCATTGGAGTCAAAATTTTTTGCTATACTTATAAAATCTTCGTATGAGACGGGAGAATTATTAAAATCTTTGATTATTTTTTTATCTAACATTTGCACTCCATAAAGAAATTTTACCATTTTAAACAAAAAAAATATTAGTTTTTTGAAGTGTTTGCGGCATGGATGCTATTTATTCATAATAAGTTGATGGGAGTTTTAAAATGAAAAAAATATTATTTTTATTATGTTTTTTAATGATATTTCAACTTAGTTGCGCCACAGTTACAGAGTGTACAAGAGAGCATGTTGAAAAAAGTCCATATTCATCAAAAAATGCTGTAGAAAAAGAACTTAATTCAAATGAGCAAAATAAAGTAGTCAGATTACTCTTCGAGGCACCTTGGTGTAATGCCTGCAAGAGGTTGGGCGTCTTAATGAGCCAAGCAGGCGTTGAAGACAGGGTTCTTAGGCTAAATATCGATGAAACCTGGGCTTTCATATCTTCAAGAAAAATTGGGATAAACTCCGTACCTACACTTGTAGAGCTTAGAAGGGATCATCCTCCAGTTGTAGTGCATGGTCCAGATAAAATAGTTATGCATTTAATGATTAAATAATTTATTAAAAAATATTTTATTTAAAGTATTATAAGCCATAATAAAGAAAGTTTATTTAAATGACAATAGAGTTAACAATATTTTTAATAGCGCTAATGCTAACAGTTGCACTATCAACATTTATTTCTATCTTTTCTCATCATATTAAACAGTTGAAGAAAAAAGTTAAGATATTAGAAAATAATCATCTTTCTTTTATGAATGAAACTTTTTCAAAAATTGCGGAAGAAAGAAAGGAAAGAATAAAAGATAAATCAAGAATGGCTAGAAGTAGTAAGCGATCAACGTTTGGCAGCGGCACAGGTTTTGGGTCGGGAGTTTATCCATATAGCGATCCCGCAAAAAGTGGTCCATCCAAGGGCAAGCTTCATATCACCAGGGGAGATGATACGGCAATTGTTGATGTTAAATTTTATCCTGACAATTAGCTCTTACTCGGACCCATCCCTGATCCATACCATCTTCTATTCACGCCCCTAACATCATAGTGCGTAAATGACTGATACAAGCCTATTCCACCAGGATGCATTTCGCCACTTTTAATTAAAGAAACTATTGTTTCTTTTACTTCAGTTGGTGACATTCCGCTAACTATTATGTCCGATGCTTTTGCCAGCATATGCTGACTTCTTTTTGCTCCACCTATTTTCTTATTATATTCTGGAGATCTATAGCCCGATATAATAACTATGGGCTTGTTAATTTTATCTCTTAAAATTTGAAGATTTTTTGCAAGTAACTTTACATTCTCCAGATATTCATCTGGAACAGAAGAGCCATCTTTGCACTTAAATTCATTAAGGTTAAAATTTTTTTCTAATTGCATTTTTAATTCCAATCATCGTCACTCCATCCAATGCCCCAATCCATGGATAGATCTTTAAAGTTGCTATCATTTGCGCAACTACTAAATATAACTTTTCCTTTTTTAGTCTTTTTTTTATTTAATTTTTTTTCTGCATATTTATTATCATGCTTATCACATAAAGATGCAGGAATAATCATTAGTCCACTTGGATCTCCGCCCTGAAATACTCGCATTTTACTACCATCATCAAGCGTCAATACAGGATCCATATATTTTAACTTTGGATGATTTATAAGTTCTGAAGCATTAATCTTAACAAGTGGCGGCGACCCCGGTGAGTCATCAATATTTGGAATTAAAAATTTTCCATCTTCATCTGGAGTTAATATAACTCTTTGATTGCTAGTGTATAGTGATATTGATACTATGTTATTGCTCATATTTCATCCATTTCTATGAAATAAATTCATAGATTTATAATTCCATATCTAGAAAAATATTTTTCATTTTTTTTACAAATAAAGTGTGATCACTTGTCCATCCAGAAAATTCAACCCCCTCGTGGTCGGGATCTCCGTGAACTTTATTTTTTCTCCATATTATAATATGAATCATTTCGTGTACCAATGCGGAAGACCATATTTGAGAGGTCTTAGCTTCAACCCAAATATGATTCTTACTGAGAGCTAGCCCGTTCACTGGAACGTCACCCTTTAGAAAGTTTCCATTAACATCATATGCGGCATGAACGGTTCTTGGAATTATACTAACCTCTATTTCTAGCCCCGATATCATGCTCCAAACTTCTTCTTCGCTAACCTTAAAATGGCTAGAATATTCTTTTACAAACAAATTTATTGCCAAGCTTAGTGAATTTTTCTCAAACATATAGTCGCTACAAAAAGAAGTTCTTGTAATAATATTAGGAGTATTTGGGACTTTTTCTATGGTTGAATTTTTTCTGCAATCAACCTCAATAACGTTGAACTTGCTCGTTCCAGACATGCATCCGTTTGTAGAGGGGATTAAAATTAATGATAATGGTAATATCAGATATATGTACTTAAATATTTTTTTAGGCCTAAGTATATTTAGCATAATATGTTTCCTTTTGATATTTATTTAAAAGAAACCTAACTTAATACCTCCGCTTTATATTAAAATATTAAGTATTTTATGCTTAACCTATTTTTGCCATTGATGCTGAGCCAGCAAATCCCTTTATTTTTTTCAGAGTAAGTATTGCCGTGAATGAGACCGAATTATGCTGAGGAGTTACAACAACATCTGCTGGTGTACTCATTATTAAATTTAAATCATCAAGCTTTAAAGAGCCTTCGTGAATAAATAAAAGCCCACCATTACCACCATAATCAATTGTATATCCTGCGTCAGCACCAGCGCTTGGTCCGCAGCTGGATTCGATTTTAGTTATGGCAACTCTTGGGGGAACTACGCTGGCTCCTCCGAAGGCATTGAGCTGCGCCCCAACCAGGCTTGTTAAAACTATTGGTCCCGGCTCCGCTACTGCGCCGCCGTCCGCATTTACCATTACAACCGCATGAGTCTGAGTGTCGTGCATAACTGTTACTGTAGTTGCCATATTTTGCTACTCCATTTTTATTTAATTGATAATATTAATAGCTAAACTATTTATTTTTTGGATTAATAAGAGTGTTTTGAAATTAAGTCCCAGTTTAATTTAAAATAATTTAGTTTTTTAATAAAAAATTAAAATGGGTTAAAAAATGGAAAGCAATAATCTAGACAAGCTAAGAGAGCTCTGCGATTATCTCGGACCAAGGGATGAAGAGATAAAGAGAAATGAGCAATTACTAAAGTCAATATTTATGAGCATACCCAGCAGGCTAACTGCTTGTATAATAAGTAAAGACATGAAAATACTAAAACTTTTAAGCAACTGTAGCAAAATAGACTGCATAAGAACTCCCTCAGAATTTAGGGGCACAAACCTATCGGACTATCTTAATTGCGAGAAAAGTATTGAGAGTGCAATAAAGGCTCACGCACTAGCGATTGGTGGAAAAGAAAGCTCATATATTGCTAATGTTAATGATAAGGAGCATACAGTTAAGTTTTCTCCAATAAAAGATGAGCACGGGGATATTATTGGCTCCGCAATGATCTCTTTTGAAAAGGTAGTGTAAATGGATAAGCAAAATGGATGGAATGAATATTCTAGATTAGTATTAAATGAGCTCGAAACACTTTCTACAGGAATTGCCGGCATAAACAAGGAAATTCAAGAAATTAGACAGGAGCTAGTGGCCTTAAAAACAAAAGAGGATAAAGTAGAAGAGCTGATTTCTTGGAAAAAAAGAGTTGATGAAATTGCGTCACCTACACAGTTAAAAGAAATGAAGGATGAACTTTCAGAGCTTCAGCTACAAAAAGAATCTGTAGATGCACTTAATGGATGGAAGCAAAAGATTGATGAGATATCTTCACCAACTCAATTAGCAAAATTAAGTTCAGAGGTATCTGACTTGAAAACATTTAAGGTAAAAGCAATAACAATATTCACAGTAATACAATTTGCAATGGCCGTAGCTGTTGCTTGGTCTAAAATCTTTTAATTAAATAATAAAAAAAGCAACTGCATGCATAATCGCTATGAAGAAGTAGATTGTCATTATTAGGTATATACCCACTTTCGATAATTTATTATGCGAAAAAAAACTTAGTATTCCAAGTGATATAAAAGAAATTCCAAACTTAGCAAAGACAAATTCTATTGCAGATTTTTCAATAAAAAATCTCATTAGTGGGTTTGCTTCATCAATCCCCATATGGTGATACCAAAAAATTGTTGATACAGCATCAATTAAGATTAGAATCACTATGTATTTTATATATTTTTTTTCCAATTCATATTACCAAGATTATTAATATGGTAATATATACATGAAAAGTAACAAATATGGTCAGGATGGCTATGAAAATAAAGAAGCTTTTAATTTTATCAGATAAACTTGCAAGTATGGGGCTCAATGAGGCGGGTAAGGCCGTTAGAATCTTGGGCGGAGCAAGAGTTATGGCTGATAATCAGAAGAAAGAGCAGCTTAGTAACTCTGAGCTCTTAGATACAGCTATGCCAAAAATGGATATTCCCTCTGTTAATTCAGAAAAAGAAGAGACTGAACCCACTCCTGATTTATCAGGATCTACGCTAAAAAAGGGTAGCAAAGGACCAGAAGTTAAAGCACTTCAGGAAAAGCTTATCGAGAAGGGTTATGCTGTTTCCTTCTCTGGCTCAGGCAAGGCTGATGGAGACTTTGGTAAAAATACAGAAAATGCTGTAATTTACTTTCAAGTTTTAAATGATATTGAGCCTCCAGATGGAATTGCTGGTCCAAAAGTTATGAATAAAATAAATTCTGGTGATTTTATTGGGCCAAATGATACAAAGGAGCCTCACCCTGAAGCTGAAAAGCTAGATTATACAGAAAAAGATGTTGATGCCATAGCGAGGGGACTAATTGTTGAAACGGGCTTTCGTGCTAACTATAGAGAAATAAATGGGATAATATGGATCATGATCAATAGATCAAAAAGGTGGAACATGCCACTTTATAAGGTTATTGATCCAGATACTGGTGGTGGTAAAAATTGGTATGGAAAATTATCTGATAGCAATAGAAAGAGGTGGAATAGAGCCCACATAGATCACCCAAATTTTGACTACATAAAAAGTTTTGTAAGAAAAGTTCTAGATGGAGTTTCATTTAAAAATGAAATTGGAGACAAGGCACACTTTCTTCATCCAGGCGGTATGCCAAAGTGTAGTGAGACTCCGGGCTCACCATGCGGAAGAAGTGGCAAGAGGCGTTGTGTTGATACTGGGACCTGGGGCAAAAGATGTTTGCCAAGATGGAATATAGACGGAAACACCAATATGGCCGGAAAGGTAGAGGTCAAGACAATAGGAAGGGCAAGATTCTCGTGAGATTATTGGTTGCCATATTCTTATTGCTACTTGCATCAAGTGCTTTTGCCAATCCAAATTCCTCAACTAAAACAAAATTTTATAATTTTGATGATTTACTTATAAATGGTGAGTATAAAAAGCCACAAATATTATACACTGATGCACGACAGAAAGTTAGATTTGACAGGTTGTTAAAATTAAAAAAAGATTTTTTACCAAAATTAAAAAATACACAGCGTGATCCAGCGTTGAGGTGATATAATGAGTATCGATCAAAAAATTAAAATTTTATCAGCCCAACTCTTCAGCATGGGATTAGTCAAGCATGCTGAGGAGGTTATACAGGCTGGACAGTTTCCTGTGTCAAAAGGTGATAAGGGCAAGGCTGATCTTATAAAAAATATTCAAATCAAACTGTTGGATCTTGGATATCATATGGATGCTGGTGCTGATGGCGCATTTGGCAACCAAACAAAAGAAGTTGTGATTGAATTTCAAAAACAAAATGGACTTGAGGTAACTGAGTCAATATCTAAAAGTGATTATGACTTGCTAATGAGTGGTAATGCAAAAAAAGCTCCAAAGAAAAGAATTATTGTAGCACTTGGAGACTCAATAACTGCAGGTGGATATGCAAGAGATTTAAAAAAGATTGTGCCAAACTCAAGAACATATACTTTTGGTTATGGTGGAAAACAAACTGGCTTTATTATGGGCAAGCTTGATTTAGCGCTTGAAAAAAAGCCAGATGATATTATTATTCTGGCCGGAGTTAATGATATTGCTTCTCAAAAAAGCTTCAGTCATATAACCAAAAACTTAAAAGCAATGTATGACAAGGCTCATAAGGCTGGAGCTAGAGTTATTGCGGTAAAAATACTTCCATGGCACGCAAGAAAAAGCAGTAAAGGTAGAGAGCATGTCACGAAAAAAGTTAATGAGTGGATAGAGGCTCAAGAGGGAACAGAGCAAGTTTCTGTAGTTATTGAGGGCAAAAAAATGCTCTCCGATGATCCATCAAAATATGAAATGAGCAAAAAATACACAGGTGATGGCATACATCCAAATAAAGCCGGCAAAAAGCGGTTGGCAGAAATTATTGCAGAAAGAGCATTTAAAGAAAATATAACAAAAGAAGAGGCTCTGGAAGAAATTAAAAAAGAAGAGTCAAGCCTTCTTTTGCCGGAGGTTTAAAAATGTATAGCAAAAAAGTTTTAGATCATTATGAAAACCCAAGAAACGTCGGAACCCTTGATAAGGGAAGCTCCAATGTTGGTACGGGCCTCGTCGGTGCGCCGGCTTGCGGCGATGTTATGAGGTTGCAGATAGAAGTTTCTGAATTAGGAATTATTAAAGATGCAAAGTTTAAAACTTATGGGTGTGGCTCTGCAATAGCCTCTTCCTCCCTTGTTACAGAGTGGGTAAAAGGAAGAACTCTAGATGAGGCTCTAGAGATTAAAAATACAGATGTTGCGGAACATTTGAGCCTTCCGCCCGTTAAAATACACTGCTCTGTTTTGGCAGAAGATGCAATAAGAGCTGCAATAGAAGATTATAAAGCGAAAAAGAAATCTCAATAAGCAAAATGCTTTATATTCTTACCATTATATTCTCTTATTTTTTTCATACATATCTTCACGAATATTTACACTTAATAGTCACAAAAATGACAGTTGGTGTTGACAAATATAAAATAAAAGTTTACCCTCATATAGATTCAAAGCTTGGATTTGTGTGGGCATCTGTTTGGACAACAAGATCTAGTGTAGCAAATAAATTTCAAAGTGGGATGATTTATTTTGCACCAAGATTTGCAAATATATTTTTTATTGTATCAATCATATGCCTGCAGAAGTTTGAGCTTTCAATATATTGGAAAATATTTATAGCAAGCTCTATGGTCGACCTCTTCGTGGGAAGCCTTGGCATTAGTGAAAAATCTGATCTAAAGATGTATTCAAAATTCTGGAATTTAAATCCATGGATTCCAAGATTAGTGGGAATAGCTGCATCAATATTTTCTTTGGTTATTTTAATTTAAGAAAATTGGGAGCTAAAATGAAGCATATTTTAAAAGTAATACTTATTCTTGCCTTACCAGGCCTATCCTATTCTAAAGATTTAAATAGAAAAACATCAGAATATACAGCGCCAGTACCAATAGTTAAACTATGGCAAGACCAACTTAAATCTGCAGGAATAGGGGGCACAGCTTGGCTAGGTCCTATTGATGGTAATGGAACTATAGATCTAAAACATCGATTTAAAAAACGGAGCACCCTAATATTTGTTCCAAGCAAACATGATCTAGCTAAAAATACAGATATCATCATTTGGCTGCATGGCCATTGGGGATTTAATAAATTTTATACCAGAATACTTAGGCATATTGACAATATATATTCTAGTGGAAGAAACGTCATAATAATAGCGCCTGAATTACCTTGGTCTGTTTGGACTAAAACCCCCACGAAAAGAAATGGGACGGGGCCTTTTAAGAATTTTGAAGAATATTTAATATGGAAGCGCAATGTTATTAGAATACTAGAAAATAAATTTGGAATAGAAGAAAATCGAATATCAAAAAATACTGTAATATATGGACATAGTGCTGGTGGATCTGCAGTTAAGTCGATGGCTATTGTTGGTGCGCTAAGAGACATACAGCCATCTGCAATTATATTTAGCGACTCTTCTTACGGAAGATGGCTTGATGTTACTTATGACTACTATATAAAATATCATCCAGAAGTGCAGGTATATGCTATGACGGCACTTCATGGTTCTCCAAGAAGAAATGCAAAAAGGTTTTTAAAAGACAAAAAAACAAAAGATAATATCGTACATATGATGATGCCAAAGGATTGGACGCACAAGCGCATTGGTGATAACTGCCTCCTTATGTCCTCTTCAAATGATTTATTTTTGTCGATTATACGTGATAGCAAGTAGAAGATAATTCTGGTATAATATTGGGGTAATGCCTATATTTTCTCTAATAATATTATCTGGACTTGCCGCACTAATGTCATCTGTTTTTGGAATAGCAGGCGGAGTATTTCTTCTTGCGGGACTTTCAATGATAGTTGCTCCTACCAGTATTATTCCTATGCATGCAGCTGTCCAAACTTTTGGAGGAATAGTTAGACTTACAGTATTTAGGCAGTATTTAAATTTTGGGATAATTAAATCTTTTTATATATGGATGCTTTTTGGGGCACTTATTGGTTCTATATTGTTATATACAGTTCATTCCATAAATCCAAGTTTCTTGTTAATTATAATAGGCTTATTTATTGTATATTCTTCAGCATCGTTTGGCGCATCCAATAGAAAGATTACCATAAGAAAAATTTCTACACTTGGAATCATATGTGGAGCGCTAGGACTTTTTGTTGGGTCAACGGGGCCAATAGTTTCCGTTTGGCTGCTTGATAATGGAGTGGTAAAAGAGGAGCATATTGCGTGCAAAAGTGCAATTGGAATCGGGCTACATGCTTTAAAAATTCCAATATTTATATTTTTGCTAGACTTTGACTTCTCTTTATATATAATTCCTATGTTGGTAATGTGCTCTAGCGTGCTTGTCTTTTCTGTAGTTGGCAAGTCTATTATTAAAAAATTTGACGATTCAAAATTTATTATAATAGTAAAGCTGCTTTTGGCAATTGTGGGTATCAATATAATAATAAAAGAATTCTTGGGATTATTTTAATGAATATAAAATTTTATCGTGAAATATCAAGTGATAGTGCAGATATACAGAGGCAAATGCTAGATAAACATTCGGGTGCTCACAGGTTTTTTCGAGCGTCTGGTCCACTAATGCAGATTAGATTCGCTGAGTTGGCAGATCCAGAAAATATTCCGAAGATTTTAATACATGGAAATCCTCATATTGCAAACTACTGTAAGACATCTCGTGGTGCTGCAATGGCAGACTTTGATAGGTCTAGAGTTGGTCCATATGCATACGATATTGTAAGGTTTCTTGTATCGGTCTCGTTGTGCGGACCAGATGATGATAATGATTTTTTACACCCAGTTGTTATAGATCATTTTAGAAGAGGGTATCTTTACGGATTATTTGCAAATAAAAGGTATAAGCATGAAGAGATGCATGAGCTAAGAACCCAAGAGCCGAGAAGATGGCAAATGAATCCAGTTGATTATCTTGAGTCAAAAAAGAAGTGGGCAAAAAAACTATTTGAGAATACTGTAGAGCTATCCAAAAAGAGGCAAAAGATGTTTGATAGTTACCTGGAGAGCATTGATGGCAAGTTTGATATGGACAAATACACTATAACAACTTGCTCTGAAGTTCCGGGCAGTATGGGAAAGATGCATTATCTATATCTATTAGAAGATACTGATGAATCATTAGAGCCAGTAATTATAGATATAAAAGAGGTTTATTCCGAGTCTGATAATGATTGGTTTAGTAATCCATTTGAGCATCACGGGATAAGAATGAATAAGGCTGGAGAAATTTATGCTCCAGGCTGGGAGCAAATGCCGGGCCATGCCACTTATAAGGGTGAACAATTTTGGTGTAGAAAGATTCCAATACAACAAGTGAAGCTTGCGGCTCCAATAGAAAAAATAGATCAGTGTGATCTCTGTTTTTCTGTAGCTGCAGAGCTTGGAAGGGGTCACTCGAAAGCTAGCCAAAAGTATAATGCAAAAGATATCTATAAAGATTTTGGTGAAAAATTTGATATGTATGTTGATGTATCAAAAAAAATACAGCTTGAATTATTATCTGCTCACGAGGTATACTGTGCACAAATGGTGCTAGCAAAATATGCAATATAATAAAGACAGTCTTATATTATGAATAAAAGATTTTCAGTAGGAGACATTATTAGTGATAAGAAAAATAGGTTTGGGATAATCTTGGCAGTAAATAGTAATTGCACTAAATCAATAATAATGTGGTTTCAAGATGATTTAGATTTTTGGCACACGGAGCCAAAGTTATGTAAGATAAGGGCTGTATTAAGTATGGATAATTTTAATATAGTTCCTGGAAGGTGGAATGTATAAAATGTTAATAAAAGATTTGGGACTAGGCTATATAGTAGAATTTACAAAATGCTATAATGATAAGTGTAGCTGTGTTTTTTGCGATAATGGCCAGGCAGAAGGTATTGTTAGGTCGATAAATCATCAATACCGACCAATAGAGGCAGAGCTAGAGATAAAGGGAACAAGCATAACAAAATATAAGTTATCGCAATCTGACTTGGATGATCCACATATAGTTAGCGCGGTTTATAAACCGATAATAACTTATGAAAAAATTAAAGAAAATAGATTAGAAGAATGAAGACTACTAGTAAAAAAACAATCTATTTATCTCCAGATGAATTAAAAGAGGCTGTTATAAGATATTTGATGGTAAAAGATAAAAAAGATTTGTCAAAACATTTAGCAGATAATGGCTGTGAAATGGGATGGTCAGAGAGTGGCGAGGAGTTTGTTGTTTCTATAGATGGTGAAATAAAAGATTCAATAAGACCATTTATTATTAACGCAGTCAAAGGTACAATAAAAAAAGCCTTAGATTACAAGCCAAATAATAAGCATATTAAATTTTTAATATTTACGGCAAAAGAAATGGTTTCAAATAAAATAAAATAAAATTAATTTTATACTATTATATATGATAATTATAAAAAATGAATATACTTTAGAGAAATCAAAATGATCAGCAAAATATTAAAGTTAGCAAACCAACTTGATAAAATGGGCTTTACCAGGGAGGCTGATTATTTGGATGGACTCATAAAGTCATCTGCAGAGGAATATTTTCATTTATCTCCAGTAAAATTTGATAGCTTTGAGCAACAGTATGGCGATGACCCTCGAAGAGCTTCCGATATCGGCTTTCACTTTGGAACCAAAGAGACTGCACTAACTGTAGCGGATAAGCTAAAAAAAGAAGGAAAAGTTGAGGAGGGCGATATTGTCTACTTATATAATGTTAGCCTAGATGTTAGTAATCCTACGTTATTGTCGGAAAATAGAATAGGCTCATGGTCTGTCTCTTCGATATTAAGAGCTTTGTTCGAAGAATTTGAAGGCGGACCACATCCAGCCATATCTGATGATATGCTCGATGACTATTATGATGATATTATCATGACGCCTTCTGGTGAAAATTTAAAAGATTTAACTTTTACTCCAGAACTAGAAATGACTGAATTTATAAGCTGGCTAAATAGTATCGGAATTGATTCAATAAAATACAAAAATACTTATGAGGGTGGCGGAGAGTCTATAATTGTTTTCTCTCCAAATAAAATAAAAATTAACTCAATTCAAGAATATAGGGTTTAACAACAAATGAGCAAAAAAATTAACGTTTTAAAGATTGAAAATGAGCATGGAGTTGGGGATAACTTTAGATACATAAGTACTTTTGAAAATTCAAGCGATGCAGCCACGGCTGGCTTTGAGTATATATCTAAAGAAAATGAAGAAACTGATTATGAAAATCATGAATGGCAATTGCTTGAAATGGACCGTGATAAAGGAATTTTTTCTGCAAAAAAAGATCAGCCAGATCCATATCCATGTATGTATCTTAGGGTAGAAAGTGTTGATAGAAATGATATTCGCGAGTGGTCTAGTGAGATTGGTGCGGATGATTGGGATAAAGATAGTGGCGTGGTAGCTTCAAGGTTTATTGGTGAGCTAGTAAAGCTTGCAAACCATTTAGACAAAAAAGGTTTTTCCAAAGAGGCTGATTATTTAGATAGAATAATTTCAAGATTTTGAAAAAAGTAAACAAACCATGGGGTTATGAGCTAATTTGGGCAGAGACCAAAGATTACATAGCTAAAATAATACTTATAAATCCAAATTGCAGATTATCTTTGCAGTATCATCAGGATAAAGAAGAAACCATTTATGTTATGAGTGGAATTCTAATCAATGATGATAATCATCATCAAAAAGAATATAAAAAAGGGGAGTGCCTACATATTCCGCCTGGAAAAATACATAGATTTTGTGCTCCAAAAGATAATCCAGTAAAGTTAATGGAAGTTAGCTCCAATCATCCGAATGATGTTATTAGAATAGATGACGACTATGGAAGATAGTTTTTATTAATATTCAATCAAATAATGAAAATAAGATTTATACTGAGAGATCTTTATGGGATATCCATTTGTAGAAAATAAACTTACAAAAAATTCTTTTATAAGAAAGTTTTCAAGTACTATAGATGGTGACGAGCTAAACTGGCATATGGATAAAAATGATAGAGCAATTTTTGTTATATCTGGTGAAGGCTGGATGTTCCAAAGAGAAAATAATCTACCATTTTTAATAGAGAAAGGTAAGGCATTTCAAATAAGAAAAAATAGTTGGCACAGGCTTATAAAAGGCAAGGGTGAATTAATTATTTTGATAACTGAGGATAATTTATAATGAAGAGAATAGAAAAAATTGCAAAAATGCATTCAATTGCTAAATCTCCAGTGCTAACCAAGGCTGCATCATCTTTGAGAATTCATGAGGGATTAGACTATCATATAAAAAATAAAATACCTTTACATCTAAATATTTATAGATATGGATCCCAAGAGTATTGCAGACTGATAAATGAGGCAAGAAAACTATGGAAAAGTGGAGGTCTGATAGTCTGCGACGAAGATATAGAAATATTAGCATCTGACGCAGGGATACTAGATAGCTATAATGGAGAAACTGTTCTTCTCGATACTCCAATAATAGATGACGAACACTTGTATCTTGAGAAGTCTGCAAAGAAAAAAAAGAAAAAAGATCCACCCCTTAGAAAGCCAAAGCGAGGGGGTTCAAAAAAGTTTTATGTTTATGTAAGATGCAATGGTAAAATAAAAAAGATATCATTTGGAAGCCCAGATATGCCTCTGAGAGTATCTGATGATGATAGAAGAAAATCGTTTGTAGCAAGACACAAATGCAAAACTCAAGCCGCAGCAGATCCGTGTACTGCAAGATATTGGTCATGCAGAATAGGAAGATATCCTAATCTTACTGGTGCTAGCAAAAAATATAAATGGTGGTAAAATGAAGTTATTTTTAGAAAAAGTAAAATATAATTATAAAGATCTATCTCCATCAATGTCCTCAGAAACTCTTGAATATCATAGAGATAATTTAGCTGCTGGATATGTAAAAAAGTTTAATAATAATGAAGGTGACAAAGATTTTAATGAAGCTGGCGCTTTCTTGCATAATATATTTTTTCCACAACTGCAAAAGCCATCCGGAAGAAATAAGCCTCATGGTCCATCTCTTGAAATTATAAATGATAACTGGGAAAACTTTGCTGATTTCTGCGAAGAGTTTAAGTCAATAGCCATGGGAATACAGGGGTCTGGATGGATTTATTTGGCTAGAGATGGCAAGATAAAAACTATAAAAAATCATCAAATAAAAAATGATATAGTACTGTTGGTAGACTGGTGGGAACATGCATGGGCCTTAGATTACCAAAGTGATAAGGCAAAATATTTAGATAATATTTGGAAGATAATTAATTGGGAAGTAATTAATGATAGACTAAATATAAAAAAATCTTCAAAATATAGACACAGGCAAATAAGTAGTTTTTATAATGAAATTAATTATGAAAGATAAAATATTAAAGTTAGCAAGATACTTAAAGTCAATCAAATGCTATGATGAGCTTGATTATCTGCTTACTGTATCTAAAACATATTCTGCAGATGATCATGAACTTGAGAGTGAGTTGGATTACAAAATGCAGCACCAACCGCCTGATGACGGACCTTTGGGGCATGAAATTGGGACAACTGATCACTTTCCTAGAGATATTCTTCAGCGCCCCGAATGGTATACGGGTTACCCAAAAGAAATTTTTGATTTTATAGATATTTTGCGTGCTGGATCAGGAAAGCCTAATACAAAAATAAGAATATATAGAGCAATGCCCTCAAAGGCAGGCATGAGCATACATACGGGCAATTGGGTTACGCCATCTAGAGCATATGCAGAAATGCATGCAGAAGGTGAGGATGGATGGCATATTGTTTCTGCAGATGTTCCACTTGGAGATATTAGATGGGCGGGTGACGATCTGATGGAGTGGGGTTATTGGGGGCTTCCGATTTCAGACTCATTAGAGCCAAAGCTTGGTGCATCAGAGTGTGTTTCAATTGAAAGATGGGAGGGAGTTCCAGAGGGATTTGCAATATTTACGCATAGTACAAGTGGTCCAATTAAAACTTTTAAAAACATGATTGCTGATGGATTTAGGGTTTCTCGCGCTGGACTTGGAAGTCTTTCAATAACATTTCTAGATGAAAACCCAAAAGTTTTAACAGAAAGTCTTCAATGGCGTGTTAATCCTGAAAATAAAAATTATAATTTGGGTTCAATGGTTGTTATAGCAGCAATTAATCCGGAACTTATGATATCAGAAGGTATTTCGGATGATGTTTTAAAAATATATAAAGATGGAGAGGGAGATCCAATCGGACCAGGAAAAGTTAAAAACGTAAAAGTGTTGGAAGAATGGGGTGAGGGTCATCAGTATCATGATAGATATTGGAAGTTGCCAGGCAGGTTTTTATATGCAGCTTATAATGGTGATAATGATACTATTTGCATAAACCCAGATTGGGACGGAATGGAGGGTACAGAGCTTGGCGATAATATGGAGAAAAATTATGAAGAATTTTTATCTCTGGATGTATGTCATTCCACAAGATATCATGATACAGATGAAAATAGCATTATCTCTAACATTAAAAATTATGATAATGAATTTGATGATGATATATTCTAGTAAAGTTTTATTACCTTTTATTTAAGCGTATTTTATCCCTCTTTTTTGCTAAAAAATATATTTCTTCTTCCAGCTTTCTAATCTTTGCCAATTTCTTAATAATTTTATCTTGAATTTTTTTACATTTCATAATTTGTTTGTCCATTTTTGGTATAAAAGAATTGTAACATTATTCTAGTAATATTATGATAATAATTGAAATTTAAACTCTTTCAAATATTTTCGGGAGAAACCACTGTGATAAAAAAGTTAATAGATTTGGCGAACTATCTTGATCAAAATAACCTACCTGTAGAAGCAGACAAGTTAGATTCATTATTAAAGAGCGCAGCTTATTCTAAAGAGCAATTAGAAATTTTTGATGGCGATGGGGATGGCAAGCCATTTGAGCCAGAAGATTTTGCCAAGCTAAGAAAAAAGAATAAGAGTAAATCCAGAAATAGCAAGCCTAGTAAGAGTAAGAGCAAATCTAGTAAGAATAAGAGTAAATCTAGTAAGGCAAAAGATAAGGCTGCCAACATCAGTGATGAGTTAGCAGATTTAATAGTATTGGCAAATCGCCTAGATGCCAAAGGCCTCGTTAAAGAAGCTGACTATGTAGATATGCTAATTAAGACTTCCGATAAATATCAAGAAGACTGGGATAAAGCATGGGAGGACATATATAAAGGTCTTGATGATGCAAAAAAGCCTGATGTAGAATGGCCAGACTTTTCTGGGCCACCTCCATCTAGCGGAACTGGGCCTGGTAGCACTGGGCCTGGTAGCACTGGACCTGGTAGCACTGATCCTGGTAGCACTGGACCTGGTAGC
>Ga0163109_10000694_pt1 | contig 26762 bp, 25 predicted proteins | sample CRUFie1St13metaG_FD_108704 | JGI IMG/M metagenome (GOLD analysis project Ga0163109, IMG submission 108704) | Marine microbial communities from the Costa Rica Dome - CRUD Field 142mm St13 metaG | ecosystem: Environmental > Aquatic > Marine > Oceanic > Photic zone | place: Costa Rica: the Eastern...
GATGGTTGAGGGTGGGACGCCCAATACCCTTCTTCGTCGCGGTATCAACCGAAACTCTCTGACACTGGGCACTGATATTGTGGTGACTGGATATCAGAGTAAAGACCGCTTGTGTGAACCTACATGCCGCGCGAACGGCCGCGATATTACCTTTCCAGACGGCCGCAAGCTGTTCATGGGATCTTCAGGTACGGGCGCTCCGCGAGACGGTTCGGACATCACTGAACAATAGCAACGTCGGTCATTTAGACTTAAAAAAGCCCGGTCAGGCTTTACCTGACCGGGCTTTTTGTTGCGCTCGGGTGTTGCGCAAGGGTCTGTAATGTTTGCACGAGACACCCAGAGGCCACGGTCAACATGGAGTCGCAGGGGGCTGTGGTCAGCAAAGCGGGCGCATTACTGGCTCTGCTTGCCAGTGAGCCATTGCCATTAGTTGCGGGGCAAGTTGGGATAGCCGCTGTTCGCCGCGAACATTAATCCGTCACCGGATTGATGACGCGAGAATAATCTCCTCCGTCACGAAAAACCGTGGAGTCGACGAAATAGCCTGAGGCATGAAGTCTCAGCGTGACAGTGCGCGAGCCCCGGTTCTCCCAGAACCAGCCATGAATGCCGGTAAACGGCGCGTGGAAGGAGCCGGTCCTGCTATCACCGTTGCCCTGTTCGAAGCTTTCTGCGTAGTCGGCACCCAAGCCCGCAGGCTCCGCGTGCATGTCATAGTAAAGATCACCGTCAGCCTGCCAGCTGAAAATCATCGGAGCGTCAAAATCCAGAGTGTATTTGTATTCCACTGACTGGAAAGGGCCTAATTCAAATTCAACGCTGTCCGTGCGATGTGGAATCAGCTGTTCTTCGAAGGGGTTGGCTTCTGCTGCGAGCGCATTCAGCCCCAGAATTTGACCGGTCTTCAGAGGGTCTACTCCGAATTCTGCAGGGAGTATGGCGACGACCAGCACGGCGCTACCAATGATGAAAGCAAACGCAACAGCAATTAAAATGCCGCGCGGCGAAGGAGGTTGATGGTTGTCTGGTCGATGCATTCCGTTCTCTGCTGATTTCAGGACCGCTGTCGCTTGGACAATAGCCTTTATGTTAATAAGCGGGTTGCAACAGGAAGGCGCTGAACTGGTAGCTGGCGAGTATGAAGCCGCCGGTCATTAGCGCAGTGTTGGTCGCAAAGGCGTGGCGTAGGTAGCTGGAATTGCTTCGCCAGATACTCAGCACGATGAGAACCGCCGACAGAGCCATAATCTGCCCCAGCTCCACACCCAGATTGAAACTCAGGATATTGACCACGAGGCCATTGTCCGAGATCGTAAATTCCTGCAGCTTGGTGGCCAGCCCCAGTCCGTGAAATAAACCGAAGATAAAGACCGCCACTTTCGTATTGGGTTCCACATTGAATACGCGCTTGAAGCCATCCATATTCTCGAAGGCCTTATACACAATTGACAAACCGATCACCGCGTCAATCAGGTAGGCATTAACCCGCAGATCAGCCAGAACGCCGAGGAGCAGGGTCATGCTGTGACCGACTGCAAATAGGGTGACATACTCAATCACGTGTTTGGGGCGATACAAAAAGAAGATCACGCCAATCAGGAACAGCAGATGGTCATAACCGGTGACCATGTGCTTGGCTCCGAGGTAGATAAACGGCGCTACTGCAGGCCCGTCTATGGCCTGAACAAAGTTTGCGTCAGAACCTTCTATCGTGTGCCCGAACGCCAGGGTGGGGATTAGGCCAGTGAATGTCGTCAAGACCGTAACGGCGGCCAGGGCATAGAGATTTCGTGAATGTGGACAGCGCAGCATGATTCAGTCTGCTGAATTGTCGAAACGGCTGGCTATATCGGGACTGTAGGACTGATGGCACGCCGTACAGACGCTGTAGAGCTGCCCGCCGGCCTGGAAAAAGGCTTCTTTGTCTTGCGCATCGGCGGCCTCCATTGCCATTATGCCCGCTTCACTGAGCCCCTCGGAGTAAATCATCCAAGCATCATCATCTTCGGCGCGGCCCGGTAACGCCAGCATGTTTCCGGCTTCCACGACGATGGCAGCCTGTGCCCGGACGAAAGCCCAGCCATCGTCTGTGGTCGGATACAGCTCTTCATAACCGGAGGCGTCGAGTACCCAGCCTCCTGAATCCCAAAGCATGTCTGAGGCAGGCTCCAAAACCAGAGACATCAGCTGGGCAATATCGAGCTCCACGTTGTAATTCGCTTCGGTCCCGCTCACAAGCTCTGGTTCGGGTGCAGAACAGGCGCTCAATGTCGCGAATAGTAAAGCGGATAGTAGGGCAGGGCGCATACGATTGACGGGCATGAACTCGGATCCTCCATGAGACGGCCAGTCCGGAACTCGGAACTGAATGCAACCGTTCTAAGAACGCAAGTCTGCCTGAAAAAAACGGTATAATCTATATATACACTTCCTGCTTTGCTGCTAAGGCATTGGTTATGTTCAAGAATTTTTTCAGACTCTGCTATTACCTGCTTCCCTGCCTGGCGTTAAGCGTGGCGGCGGCAGGGCAAGCTGAGGTACTGATTCAGCGCACTCCGGATGCAGGCCTGCAGCCGCGGCTTATTCAGAGTGCGGATGGTGCGGTTCATCTGCTGTACTTCAAGAAAAGGCTGGACCGACCGGCAGCACGCGAAGGCAGTTTGTATTACCGGCCCTATCAGCCTGAGCAGAACCGCTTCGGTGCGCCGGTCAAGGTGTCAAGTCAGGCTTTCAATTTGCAGACCGTTGCGATTTCCCGCGCAGCCATGGCGCTTGACGGTTTGGGTCGCTTGCACGTGATGTGGTTTGTCGCTGAGGCAGAGCAGTATTTTTACAGTCGATCGAATCCGGAGCGAACCCGATTTGAAGCCCAGCGCGCTCTGGCTTCAGCGTTCAGGGACGGGCTTGATGCCGGTGGTGATGTGGCTGCAATGGGCTCATCCGTCGCTGTTGTGTGGGGGGCAGGAGCCCTCAGCCGTGAGGAGGAGCGCACCATGATTGCGCGGTTTTCAGCGGACGGCGGTGCCAGTTTTGGCGAAGAGCTTCAGATCAGTGATTCGCAGTTAGGGGCCTGTGCCTGTTGTTCCATGGCTACTGAATTTTTGAGTCCTGACTCATTGATCGTCGGCTACCGCTCGGCAGTCGACGGGGTCGGTCGACACATGCAGGTGCTAACGGTTGATGACATGTTCGATGGCTCGTTGAGCTGGCAATATCGAACGGTCGATGCGCTGCAGGAATGGGAGGCAACTTACTGCCCCCTGAGCACCAACGATATTGTTGATGATGGCGCTGCGCAACCATGGCTTGTATTCGAAACAATGGGTCGCGTCGTGCAGATGCGCTTCGGAAAGTCGGCTCAACCCTCCTGGGTGGGCGAGCCTTTTACCGCAACCCGACAAAAAAACCCTGCCATCGCGTTCAACCAGAAAGGAGACAGGCTGATTGCCTGGGGCGAGTCTATCAGTCACAGTCGTGGCGGGAGGCTCAATCTGCGCGTCTTCACGGCGGATGGGGTCGCAACAGACTATCGCTTGGCCGAGCAAGTCCAGATCGCTAAGTTCAGTTTCCCTGCCGTCTCGGCGCTCCCAGACGGCAATTTTCTGGTGCTTCACTGAAGACTAGGGTTGCTCAGATCGATGCGCAATTGTTGCTGCATTCGCCACGCATTTTCAACCTGCAGCCTTCGCCACAGGTCGGCTGTCTCGGCGCGGAGGCGGTCGTGATCGTCAGATAAGACGTCCTGCAGACTGCTGCGTCGGGTTTCGGCTCTGGTCATGGCCGGCTGTGGTGACTTCGACGGTCTCTTGCTTGAGGAGGAGGTCAGAGCATAAGCCGCCATGACGTGTTCTGTCCGCAGGGTGAGCGCCTGATCGCCGCAGCGTGCTTCGAGCCCCAGCAACAGCTGAACCTTCCGGTCAGCCTCCTCACCTACCTGTGTGGCCATGTCCTTGTCTGACTCTGAGCGCTGAATGATCATCTCGTCGCGCCATCTGATGATTGGTTCGCAGAGGCTCTTATAGTGTGTTAGCGCTTCTGTGCTGATCGCCAGTGTGAAAGCCGAACAGGCGGCACTAGGGGCTCCTGCATCGCGACAGCGGCCGGCCTGCGCATCGAGTTCAGAGACAAAGGTGCTGGCCATCCCGAGTTGCGCTTCTAGAATTTCGAGGTCGGTGTCTGCCTGAGCAGCAGAAAGAAACAGCCAGCAGAAAAACGGCATGCTCCGTCTGCCCGCCTTCAGGCGGATTAAGCTTCTGCCACCAAGGGGTTTGACTTTACTGGTAAAGCTCAAATCTTTTATCCCATTTTTTGAATCGTTGCCGACAATAGTTGTTCAGCTCGTCTGCGTTGCGGAAAAAGTGTTCACTGGCGTGCGCAATCGACTCATCGAATTCACAGTAATCATTGTTGTATTCCCGACAGACCCAGGGCCTGTTTTCGTAGATGCCGCAGATCCCGCCGGTTTGTAAATGTTGGCAGTTCGTTTGAATGTGCAAGAACCAGCCATCGCAGTCTTTGAAGACGTTGATGTTGTCGTGTGAAATCTGCCACAGAAGATGATCAAAATCCTCCTTGCTTTTGGGTGTCGGGATTTTCTGATTGATTGAATTGCAGCAAATTGAGCGACTGCACTTAGCACACTTATTGTCGATAATTGCTGTCCCGGTGCTCGATAAATCAGCTACCCGAATCGGCTCATTCTTTTTGCCCGTCATGATGTTACCTTGAGTGTTTTTGCACGTCCTAGCTGTGAAAAGGCCTCTTATCACTTGCGTTGAATTGTAGCACTGCTGGGTCTGCGGGATGAACCGAATGGTCTTTGACCTGCGCCGACTTGAGGTTGAGCGGACTGCTGGGTTGGCAGACTTTACATTTTGTGAGTGCCTCGCGAGAATGAAACCGTGTTGCTGGCGGCTTGGGCCTGATCGACCGGGCTTACAGACAAACGGTGGGATTGATAACCATGTATAAAGTAAATCAACTCAGGATGGCTTTGCTGCTGCCGCTGCTGGGCACGCTTATAGCGTGTTCCAGCGAGGAAACTATCAGTACAGCTGGGGCAAATTTTGCACCACGGAATGAGATTGGTTTGCATCTTCGTGCCGTTTCCAGCAAGCCCTGGCTGATTACCGGTGGTGATGTGCTGGTGGAGCTCGAGTTGGCCGAGCCCGCGGTTGGCTCGCCGATCACTCTGGAACTCAATGGGATCAATGTCAGCGACAGACTAGTCAGGCTAAGTCCTCGGGTGTCGCAGGCGCTGCTGGACGGCTTACCTGAGGGGGACAGTCTGTTGCTTGCCAGGGCAGGCCAGGTGCAGCGACAGCTTCGCCTGACTAATTACCCCTCCACTGGCCCGATAATTTCTGGTCCACATGAAACGCCCTTCTTCTGCCAAACCGCTGAATTTAGAAAGGCCAACGGTGAAATGTTCGGCATTGGGCCGGAATCCGAGTGCGAAGCACCCCTCCAGACAGACTATGTCTACTATTCCACCGAACAGCAGGCCTTTGTGCCCTACGCGCTGACGTTTGGGGTGCTGCCGCCCATTGATGTGGCAGAACTGGTCAGTGAAGACGGCGAAAGTCGGCCTTTTATCGTGCGTGTCGAGACCGGAGTGGTCAATCGGGCAATCTATGAAATCGCCATGCTGCATGATCCTGTTGATCCTGATCCGGATCCCTGGATCAGGAGCGCCGGATGGAACGGGAAACTGGTTTATACCCACGGTGGCGGGTGTCGCGGTGGCTGGTTTCAGCAGGGGACAGCCACGGGTGGCGTCCTTCGCAAAGGCTTGCTGGAGCGCGGCTATGCGCTAGCTTCCTCCACGCTGAATGTGTTCGGGCAGAACTGTAATGACCTGCTGGCCTCGGAGACCCATATTATGGTGAAAGAGCGCTTCATCGAACGCTTCGGTGAGCCTCTGTACACGGTTGCTACCGGGGTGTCCGGTGGGTCTTATCAGTCTCATCAGACGGCAGACAATTATCCGGGCGTATTTGACGGCATCATTGTGGGGCAGAGCTTTCCGGATGTCACCTCGTCAACGATTTTTACCCTGTCCGACTCTCGCCTGCTTCACCACTACTTTACGCAGGTGGCGCCGGAGAGTTTTACCGAAGCGCAGCAGCAGGCTGTCGCCGGATTCGGAGTTTGGGACTCTATTGCCAACCTTGCCCGCGGTGCTGCGCGCCTTGACCCGATCTATACCCCTAGCGGTGAAGCGGAAGAACAGGGCGGGGAAGTCTCTGTTGTTGCGCTTGAGAACATGCGCTACAGCCGCTCTGATGAAAATGGTGTCCGGGCAACAGTGTATGACCATACGGTTAATGTCTATGGTCTGGTGCCGGGTACCCGAGTGGCCCGGCGGCCTCTTAATAACGAAGGTGTGCAGTACGGATTGGCCGCGCTGAATAGCGGCGAGATTTCCATACGACAATTTCTGGACCTTAATCGGGACATCGGCGGTTTCGACAGGGACATGAATCATGTTCCACAGCGGCATCAAAGCGATCCGGAGGCGGTGCGCCGGGCGATTGAATCGGGGAGGATTCTCTACGGTGGCGCAGGGCTGGCTTCGACTCCGGTGATCGATTATCGGACGTATATGGATGCCAGAGAAGGCGGTGACATCCATATGCTGGTCCACCAGTTTTCAACCCGGCAGCGCCTGGCGGCTGCGAATGGTCATACAGAGAATCATGTGATGCAGATTGGTGGTCGTTGGGGGTTTACCGAACAGGCCCCGGATCTCGGCGTGCTGTTCGGGCATATGGATGCCTGGCTGATGGGAATACGCAACGACCGCACGACATCTGACCTGTCAGAGAAAGTTCGAGCCCATAAGCCGGCCGGATTGACTGATGCTTGCTGGCGGGAGCCGGAAGCGCTGTTGTCAGAGGCGGAGCGTGAGCCTGCAACCGACGCCAGCCGTCAGCGACTTGAACAGCTGCAATCCTATCGAGGCAGCGGAGAGTGCGCTTCGCTCTATCAGGCCTTCAGCACTCCGCGGCACGTTGCCGGAGCCCCGCTGGCGAATGATGTCGTTGCCTGTCATCTGCGTTCTCCCTATCGCTCTGACTATGCGGTAGAGTTCAGCGAGGCTGAATTTGCAGAGCTCAGCTCAATTTTCAGTACGGGTGTCTGCGACTGGTCCCGGGGCGACCGCAGCGGGGCAAGCCATCAGGGCGTATGGAAGTCATTCGGACCTTCACCGGTCAATCGTCTCTACTGAATGGCCTTGAGAACCGGCGCAGCAGGGTCACCGGACCACCTGTGCCGCAGGTGTCGGTATGTCGGTTTGTTATTGCGGCGCCTTGTCGAGTTGCCTATCATCCCGACAAGCCGATCGATCAGTATAAGAAAAACTGACAGGCGGTGCCCTTGCACGCACTGCACAGCCAGGAGAAAAATTATGATTAAGCGCGCAATTCCCTTCGCTCTGATGTTCCTGTCGGGCGCCCTTGCTGCCCAGAGTTACGAGCCACCGCGGACCGCTTCGGGCAAGCCCAATCTGCAGGGGTTCTGGACTAATGCGTCACTCACCACCATGCAGCGCTCGGCCAATTATGAGGAAGTAGGGCTGGTCATACCCGATGACAGGCTCCCCGAATTCACCAATGATCATCATCAAAATGTCCGACAGGCAACGGATGATAATCAGGTGCAAGGTGAACTTCCTGACGGGTCGGATCTTGCGAGAGGGCGGGGATACAATGCCTTCTGGGTGGACCCGGGCTCCCAGTTCGGACGCGTAAGAGGGCAATCAAGAACCTCCTGGATCACCTATCCTGAAGACGGGTGGATCCCGTTTTCCCAGCAGGGTAATGACCTGCGCAGCGCCGCCTACGCCAGAAGGGGTAATGATGGTCCGGAGGGCCGGTCTCTGGGGGAACGCTGCATAATCGGATTCGGCTCCACCGGCGGTCCGCCAATGAACAATGTGCTCTACAACAACATGTATCAATTCGTTCAGACTGATGACTACCTGATGATTCTTGTCGAGATGGTTCATGACACTCGTATTATTCCGATAAACGGACAGCACCGACCTGACGCCCTGCAGCCCTGGTTGGGTGACTCCGTCGGATACTGGGATGGCGACACGCTGGTGGTTGAGACAGTGAATCTGCATCCGCAGCAGTCGCCGAGAAATGCGGCACCGTTGTCTGCTGAAGGCAAGATCATCGAGCGCTTTAAGCGCTACTCAGACGACCAGATTCTGTATGAATTCGAGGTCAGTGACCCGGTGTACTATACCGAGGACTGGCGCGGTGAAATGACTTTCAACACCACCGACACCAAGCCATATGAATATGCCTGCCATGAAGGCAACTACGGTCTGACCGGGATCCTTGCTGGGGCTCGAAGGTTGGAACTTGAGCCGGCCAGCGACTGAACACAGCGAGCGGCAGACAGCGGTTTGAGAGCGGGTTCGGGTAGGTTTTGACGGTTGCCAGCCCCCGACTGTATTCGCTATTAAATGCTGATGTTGATTCCGACAGACATACTGCTTCTGTTTATTTCCGCCTCGCTCGCGCTGGCAGTGGCCCCGGGCCCGGATAATCTGTTCGTGCTGTCTCAGTCTGCCCTGTTTGGCAGCAGAAGCGGCTTGCTGGTGACGCTGGGCCTGTGTACCGGGCTGTTGCTTCACATCGCCGCCGCAACACTGGGCGTGGCGGCTATTTTTCAGACCTCTCCGTTAGCATTCAATCTGCTCAAGGCCGTGGGGGCCGCGTATCTGGTGTTTCTGGCTGTTCAGGCATTCAGGGCCGGTGCCGCCGGGTTGGAAGCCGGCTCGCATTCCGCCTCAGGGGCACGCGCACTTTATTTTCGAGGCATCATCATGAACGTCACCAACCCCAAGGTGGCGCTGTTTTTTCTCGCTTTTCTCCCTCAGTTCACGGATGGCGCGCGTGGTTCAGTGGCCCTGCAAATGCTGCTACTGGGAAGCTTTTTCATGATTTCAACTCTGCTCGTCTTTGGGGCTGTGGCCTGCTTTGCCGGCTACCTCGGTGACCGACTGCAACGATCCGATGCGCTGCAAAAGACGCTGAACCGGGTGGCAGGGGCCATTTTCATTGGGCTGGCTGTCAGACTGCTGATGGCTGAGCGCTGAGGAAGCACGTCACCCCTGAGCCGCACAGGGCCTTCGGACTGACCGGCCTAAGCCTGTTCATCCTGCCAGAACTGGGTCATTTCCATAAACATGAAGGAGGCGGACCAGGTGGAAAGTAGTCTCAGGAATTCATAGTGAATAACGATCACGGCGGTGAATAAGAAGGGTGTTAATGATCAGAGATGCCAAGACCATGGTGCTCAGGGTTGGATCAGTGAGTGAGGGAATAAATGAGGTAATTGATGCCGAGTTGATATGCGGAATTCGCGTATTGCGTCGGGTACCACTGGTCGTACGTGTGTTCCCAGCCATCCCCCATATCTGAGTTCCAGTTGATCAAGACCATGACTCTGCCGTTGTCATCCATGATTGCATGGTTCGAGGCATTGTTCATGCCGGCCTGTCCGAAGCCCTGGCGGCCGCCCCGGCCGGGAATCATCTGCGGTCCATCGATGTCATAAAACGTATGGTAGATCTCATGGCCAGCCTGAAGTTCCACCATTTCCCGGTCGGGAAAGATCTGTGAGAAATCTCGGTAGAAAGCGTCCCACTGCTGTTGTCCCCAGAAATCGTCAATCAGCAGAAATCCTCCCCGCAGCAGATACTCCCGTAAATTCTCGATTTCCGATGGCGACAGGGAAATGCCGCCGCCACGCCCCATCTCCAGAGCATAAAGAAACGGATAGTCGAATATTTCCTCATCATCAAAGCGCAGCACAATGGGTTCATCCATGACCCGGACGTTGGTCAGTCGCGAGACGCCTCTCAGGAAATTCTGATCTGATGCCGGGAAATCGGTTAGCCAGGGGCCTCCGTAGAAGCCGCCCCCGTAGTAGCTGTCATACTGAATTCTGACAAACGCAAACTCACCTGCCACGTCGATACCGAGTGCCGGAGTCTGCTGTGCGCTTGCAGTGCTGATCACCATCAGCATCAATAGAAACAGGTGTGTGGGCTTGGGCATACTTTGGTGAAATTGACGTAGCACGATGGCGGTAGTCTGTATCGACAATGACTGGAGATCAAGCTATTGTGCTGTGAAGTCTCTTACCCATGTGCATTCGATGCGCGCCGTTTTTTTTATATCAGAACTCTGTGATCGCTCCTGCTGGAGAGCCGGCGCCGCACTGCCGTCTCTGTATCTTGCGATTCTCATTCTGTTTCAGCCTGCACTGCTGAGTCAGCTCACGGCCCAGGAATTAGCCATACAGACCACAGAACTCATGCAGGAACTGCAGCGCTATGAAACGCAGCTTGAGGACTATGAGTTTGAGTATGGCTTTCTGGACCCCCGATTGCTGGAGCCGCTTCTTTCGATTGAAAGTCTGTATCAGTCGCTTGGTGACTACGAGCAGGTCAAGTCGATTCAGAATCGTCGCCTGCAGATCACTCGAACTGCTGTCGGTCTGACCCACCCCGATACCGTACCTCTGGTTGAAGCTTTGGTGAGAACCGAGATGCGTCTGGCGAACTGGGAGCAGGTCTCTGACCATCTTGAGCACCTTCGGACACTGGCTGTTGCGAATCACGGTCTCGATTCTGAACAAGCCATGCTGGCCCAGGAGCGGCAGGCTTCCTGGTTCATGACCCGTGTTTATGTCGATAGGGACCGTGAGCGGGCAGACAACTTCATGGAGGCCAGAGAGATCTTCAGAGATCTGTTGATATCGGCGCAGGCAAAATATGACGAAGACGATGTGCGTCTGGTGCCCTGGCTTAACAAGCGCGCTTACAGTCTTTATCTGCTGGTTGCCGGGCTGAATGCTGATAGCAGCGTTGTGACCAACTGGATCAGAGAAACCGCGCAGCGGGATGGGCCGGCTCGGCTGGAAACTCCAAGGGCGCGTGGCTTCAACAGTCCGTTCTCAGTCGGTGGCTTCAATCAGGTGATTCCGATTACTGAGGGAGACGAACCGGTGGGTGTCGCTTACTTAAGACAGGCGAACGGTTTTATCAACGACATTGCGGAGATTGCGCAGGCCAACGATGATGCCGAAATGGCGGCCATGGCCCGGCTGTATCACGGCGATTATGCTTACCTGCAGGGGCGCTCTGTGGGTCGTCAGGACTATCAGGAAGCGAAAAAAATGCTGATAGAGGTGGGCATTGATGAGGCACGTCTGGAAGCTTTCTTTAATCGTCCGATGATTATCCCGGTGCCAATTTTTTTCACTCGCTTCGGTGAGCTGGAAGCCTTTCAGCAGGAGACGGTCGTTAATCAGTTGCTGGCCGAATCTGAGCTGAATGCAGACTCAGATCCCTGGGATCAGCCGCTTCATCTTGGGTCCTTCAGAGCATGGGAGCGGGGGCTGGCGTTTGTTCCCATGCCGGTGTCTGACGATGAACTGCTTGCGCTGGAGGCGCCGATATACTCGATTGACGCCAAGTTCAGAATAACCAGCAGTGGTCGGGTCAGCGGTGTCAGGGTGCTGACGATGGAGCCGGAGGACAGGCGAGCCAGAAGACGGGCAGTGCGCGCCATGCGAATGCTGCAGTTCAGACCTGCTCTCTACGGTACCAGAGCTAGAGCGCGTGACCATGTCGAGCTACGCTATCAGATCACCAACGAATCAGAATCTTAGCCTTGTTGTGGCGGTGTAAAGCCACATATCATGCGCGCTCGGTTCCGACCATATACATCTTGTAAACGGACGACTCCGGCTGCGCGGTATCGAGCCGGCAGCGACCTCTGCGTAATCTAGGGAGAACAACATGACACTCACCATACCTATTGACTCGAGCAACTTCCGGTTTGTCCTCGGCAGCCTGTTTGCACTCATACTGACAGCCTGTGCAGGTTCAGCGGGCTTTGATCTGGCGGCGCTGCAAAATTCAGACATTAACAACTTCCGCGCGCCGTCGAGAGCGACCCTGTCAACCGGCCAGCCGACGGCTGCACAACTGGATCTGGCGGCTCGGGCGGGGGTCAAGCACGTCATTAACCTGCGCACAGCAGGGGAGGAAGTTGCCTTCAATGAAGGGGAAGTGGTCGAGTCCCTCGGCATGAAGTATTACTCAATTCCGGTTGCTGGCGGCGCTGGGATTAACGCTGATAATGCGTCGACGCTGTCCCAAATTCTAGCGGACATTGGTGGTGAGCCGGTGATTGTTCACTGTGCGACTGGCAACCGGGTCGGTGGGCTGATGGCCTTCGCAATATTGGCTGATGGCGCCAGCATTGACGAAGCGATGGCAGAGGGAGAGCGCTGGGGTATGACTTCTGAGCGCCTGCAGGTGATAGTTCGGAAAAGTCTGTCCGCTAATTAGCCGGCGCGTTTAATACCTGTCGGGCATGGTGGTGGTCTCCGGTTCGGAAGCAACTGAGGGCAACTTCTTGCTGGTTGCTGACAGCCCCAAATTACAGCTCGGCGACTATTTGGCTCAGGGCTTCCACCACAGCCGGGCCAAACTTACTGGTCTGGACGTATGTGCTGAGTTTGGTCACGGCGGCTCTGCGGACGCGGAGTCGCACTAGGGGCGCTTTGATGTGAGACTGGCCTGAGCTTCGCTTACCGCAAGAAAGCGGGTCTCTTCGACATGTTTTCGCTTTTGATGCCAGCCTGATAGCCAGATCTGTCAAAATTCTCATGAGAACATTCGATTAATTCCAGCATACGTTCGTTTTCGTAATCTGTATTTCGCAGTTTACAGAAGCCTGCACGTGGATGAAGTCTTCTTCCGTTAGATCGCCGTTGCGATCGAGTACATTTGTTGGAACACCCGCCTTTCCTATCTGTCCGAGATAGCCTGCTTCGATGATGTCGCTGGCTCAAACTGGTCAATGCACTGTCAACTCACCGCCAGATCTGGGCAATTCGTCGCTTCTCAGTTGCTGTGCGGCGGCAGTGTGATACTTTTCGTAACTATATTGGTCAGACCAATGTTAGCAAGGAGTCCACTGTGCCAACAGGCAGTACGCTCAGTCATGACATTGCCGCGGTTTTGCGTGGTGAAATTCTTGATCAGCTTCATCGGGAGGGCGACCGGCTGCCTTCAGAGAGGGCCATGGCTATTCGATTTAATGCCAGTCGCGGTGCGGTCAGAGAGGCCTTTTCACAGCTTGAGCAAGTCGGAATCATAGCGGTACAGCCGGGCGGTGCACGAGTGAGAGCGCTGAGTTCGGCGAGCATTTCGATTCTTGGACCCTTACTGGCACGAGGCGCTTCTCCGGATCTAGTTCTGGTGCGGCAATTTATGCAAACCTTCGGCTCATTGGCTGCCCAGAATGCCAGAGAAGCCTTGGCTTGTGCTGATGTAGACCAGATGAACTGCATCAGGGAAATGGTCGTAGATCTGGAATGGGGCGCAGGCGGAGTTTCTGTTGCGATTTTCAAGTGGCAGCGGCTCTTAGAATATCTCTCGACAGTTGCTGACAATCTCGTGATTCGGCTCATCAGCAATGACCTGAAAGAGCAGTTTGTCGCCCAAATGACGGCGCTGGCCCTTCAGCCGGAGATCGACCAACGGGCTGTTTCACACGCGTTGTTCGAGCTTAGGGAAAGCGTGCCCGACAGAAACGGTGACAGGGCGGCTGCGGCTATCAACACATTTTTTGACGCGTTAACGGAATCTGTTGTTAACGCCTGCTTACCAAGAGACACGCCCAGTGCGCGTTTGGGTTCGCAGGCCAAACCAGATGGCTCCCTTTCAGACCTCAAACAAGACAGCAGGGCAGTTCAACCAACTAGGGCTTAGACATGAAGCGTATTGTATTACCTATCGCGATATTAATCGGGTGTTTTCTTATTTCGGGTTATTTGATTCGTAATCCGACCGCGGTGGAAGAAGCCACGATCGAAATTATTCCTGTCTCTGTCAGAGTCGCCGAGGTCAATCTCGAATCAGTGGATTTGATCGTCGGTTCTCAGGGGAAAGTACAGGCCGCTCAGACGGTGAGTCTGTCAGCCCCTGTGGCGGGCCCTGTCGAATGGATCTCCCCAAGCATGGAAGCCGGAGGTTACGTCGAGGCAGGACAAGCGTTGATGCGGCTGGAAGCTGCAGATTTTGAAACTGCCCTCGAAAGAAGCCGGGCCAACCTGCAGCAGGCGCAGGCCGAATCAGAATTTGCCAACACGGAATTGGCCCGGATGCGTGAACTGGCAGAGCAGCGTCTGGCAAGCGATTCTCAGTTGCAGGACGCCCAACGTCGGGCGAACGTTAACGAAGCGCGCCTGATCGATGCGAAAGCAAGCTATGAGCAAGCGCAGCTGGACCTTGATCGTACTGAAATCAAAGCGCCATTCAACGCGGTTATCCAGTCTAGAGATATCGAGCTTGGTCAGTACGTCAATCGCGCTCAGGCGGTCGCTCTGCTGTACGGTGCCGACGAGGTGGAAGTTCGAGTTCCGCTGGCTATTCGTCAGCTGGGGTTTCTGAACGTTCCCTTGGGCCAAAGGGGAGAGATACCGGAAGAGCGCGCACCGGATGTACTGCTTACCGGAATGTACGGCGGCCAGAAATACAACTGGCCGGGTAAACTCGTTCGAATTGAAGCCTCAATTGACCCCAACAGCAATACTGTTCAGACCATCATAAGGGTGTCGCAGCCAAGCTCCGATGCGGAGCAGGGCGTGAGCGGTTTTCGGAGTATTCCATTGCCGATTGGATTGTACGTGGAAGCTGATATCCAGGGCCGGACGGTTGAGAACATTATTTCCCTCCCGAGGAGCGTAATTCGCAACAACAATCAGGTCCTGATCGTTGATGCGGAAAATAAAATGCATTACCGGGAGGTCGAGATCTTCAGACTGGAGGAGCAGCAGGTTCTGATTAGCAGCGGTATACTGCCGGGCGAGCGGATTTGCATCTCTCCGATTCAGGCAGTGGTTGACGGTATGGCCGTTCAACCGGTTGTGCAAGCCATCTAACTCTCGGCTCCGCCCCCACGGCACGAGCTTTCGGGTCAGACAACTTCAGAGTGAGAGAACAGCAGTGAGAACCCCAATTACCTGGTTTGTGAAAAATCCTGTCGCCAGTAATCTGCTCATGTGGATTTTCCTGGTGGGGGGATTTATTGCCTATTCAAATTTAAATCAGGAAGAGTTTCCTGATATAGATTTTGGCGTAATTCAGGTGAGCATACCTTATCTGGGGGCAACTCCGGAGGAATCAGAGACCGGGGTTTGCCTGCGCTTAGAGGAATCCCTGGAGGGCATAGAGAATATTGATACGCTGACCTCCACTGCACGAGAAGGTGGTTGTGACGCCACGGTTCAGTTGGCGAATGGCGCAGATCTAAATCGCGTGCTGAATGACGTTAAGGGTAATATCGACGCTATCACGACATTTCCTACGGAAACGGAAAAGCCCATATATCGCGCATTCAGCAGCACGGGCAACGTCATGACGATGGCCCTCTCATCTGATACTAACGATCTGAACCTGAAAAACGTTGCTGAAGAAATCCGGGACGATTTGCTTGATTTGTCGGAAGTGTCTCAGGTGAATATCGAATACATTCGCCCGCTCGAGATTTCAATAGAAGTCTCTGAGTTTACTCTGCGGCAGTACGGTTTGACCCTGGACCAGATTTCCGGGGCTATTTCCCGTGCCTCTCTTGACTTACCTGGAGGGACGATCCGCACTGAATCAGGTGAAATACTGCTGCGCACCAAAGGTCAGGTGTACCAAGGTTCCGAATATGAGGACATCGTGGTGGCCTCCTATCCTGACGGTTCGCAACTCCGACTGGGCGAGATTGCGACGGTTCGCGATGACTTTGCTGAGGGTTATCTTGACGCTCGGCTTGACGGCACGAACTCAGCCATTATCGACGTCATGCGAGTGGGCAATGAGGACGTCGTAACTTCAGCTCGCCAGGTGAAGGAGTTCATGGCCTCATCGGAGCTGAACCTTCCGGAAGGGATGACCCTTGAAATTGTGACTGATTCCTCAGTTAGCACACAGACAAGAATAGCCACTGTTGCGAAAAACGCCTACACGGGGCTGGTGCTGGTGCTGGTTATTCTTGCGCTGTTTCTCAGATTCAAGATCGCGGTCTGGGTTGCGGCGGGTATTCCGATCGCTATCCTCGGGGCGTTGATTGTGTTCCCGGCGATGGGTCTGACGATCAGTTCACTTACTGTGATGGGCTTTATTTTAGTTTTGGGTATCGTTGTGGATGATGCGATTGTGGTCGGTGAACGAATCCATGCGGCTGAGCAAAAAGGCCTCAACAAGGAAGATGCAGCTATCGAGGGAACGGTTGAGGTGTCTGTGCCGGTTATATTTGGTGTTTTGACTACAATTGCTGCATTTTTACCGTTACTACTGTCATCGAGTGGCTTCGCTGCCTTCTCTCAAGTTATCGGTGGCACAGTAGTGTTTTGCCTCATTGCATCGCTGTTGGAATCACAGTTGATTCTGCCTGGTCATATCGCTCATCGCAAAACAGAGGGCTATTTCGGTGATGGCAGCCGGGCTGTTGTTGCTTGGCAAAATATCCAGACGCGCATCGCAGATGGCATGGAAAACTTTGCCGAGCACAGCTATCGTCGCGCCCTGCGTAAGGTACTTAAGTATCGATATGCTGCTTGGGCTCTGGCTACGGGTGTCATAATGGTGGTGCTGGCGCTAGTGTTCAGTGGCAGAGTTATTTTTCAGTTCTTGCCCTCCATTGAGGGAGATACCGTCTATGGTCAAGTCCGAATGCCCGCCGGAGTGCCGGCGTATCTCACTGAACAAGCCGCAGATCTGATCGAAGAGAAGGCCCTAGAATTAAAGGCTGAGCTAGATGAGGAGCTACTTGCTTTGAAAGCCGCTGGAGCGGCTCCCGCTGAAACTGAAGGAGTTGTTGACAGTGTGCTGACCATTATTGGTGGCACTGCGCCCAAAGGTGGTCCGGGAGGTGGGCAGCGAAGTGCTGGTAGCAGCGAAGTTGCTGAAGTTGTGATGTACCTAGCTCCCTTCTATGAACGCGGACAAATAAGTTCTGCTTTTATCCGCGATCGCTGGCGGGAAAAGGTCGGCACTATTGCGGACGCGACAGAGCTTAACTTTCAATCGGATGCCTTTTCAGCCGGAGACGCAATTAATTTTCGTCTCGAGGGTCGCAACGAAGACAATTTAAAGATCGTTTCTACTCAGTTGCGTGAAGAGCTCATGCGCTATCCAGGCGTCTTTGACGTATCGGACTCGTTTAGAGCCGGTAAGCAGGAGGTTCAGATTCAAATTCTGGATCGCGGTAAAACCCTTGGGTTGACCCTTAATGATGTGGCCACGCAGGTGCGGCAGGCCTTCTATGGGGCCGAGTCTCAGCGCATTCAGCGAGGCAGTGATGATATCCGTGTCATGGTCAGATACCCTGAGCCTGAGCGGCAGTCACTCGGGAATCTGGAAGAATTGCTAATACGTACGCCGTCGGGAGCCGAAGTGCCTTTTCTGAGTGTGGCTGATTATTCGCTGGGCAACAGCTATTCCAGTATTAATCGACAAGACGGTCGTCGAATCATTACGGTGCGTGGCGATGTGGACCGCACGGTAGTCAAACCTGAAGAGATTCGACGAGACATATTCGCAAAGTATCGTACGCAATGGTCGCGTGATATGGACGTTGACATGGTGGTTGGAGGTGAAGGAGAGCGACAGGCAGAATCCTTAGGCGAATTGTTTACTTTGTTCCCAATGGCGATGTTGGTTGTCTTTGCTCTTCTTGCGATTCCGCTCAAATCCTATCTTCAGCCTCTCGTGATCATGAGTGTCATTCCCTTCGGTGCCATCGGGGCGATTTTTGGTCACTTTATCATGGGGGCTGATCTGGTTTTCTTTTCTATTCTGGGGATAATCGCGCTCAGTGGGGTTGTGGTTAACGCTAGCTTGGTTTTAGTGGTCACCGTAAATCGCCTTCGAGATCAGGGCGTTGGAATGGTGGAAGCGGTCTCGAAAGCTGGTGCCATGCGTTTCAGACCGATTATTTTAACCTCGATAACCACATTTATTGGCTTGGTACCGTTGATGGCAACTGCAAATCCTGCCACTTTTTTCATCATACCGATGGCCATATCTCTGGCATATGGCGTCCTGTTCGCAACTGCGATCACGTTATTTCTAGTCCCTTGTCTTTACCTAATCCTCCACGATTTCAAGGGGCATACCGACAGCAAAGAGGAGCGTGCTCTGGCATATCAACACCAGTTCAACTAGGCTTAGGTTTACCTGCTTCCGCTGGGGGAGTCAGGTCTGACCAAGTGAACTTGTGAGGTAGACATGAACAGGGTGTTACTCGGCGTTGTTGGCGTCATTATCTCCGCGGCGTTGGTTGCTCAGTCAAACCAAATCGATCTCGTGCGCGGAGACGCTCCTGAACTTGCGCACCTCGGACCGTACGACATTGGTGTCAATACGCTGGATATGATTGCCCGCAGTAGGGTCGATGTCGTTGGTACTCAGCGTGATAGCGACAATATAATCTACGATCGCTCGCTGACGGTTGAACTATGGTATCCCGCCGATCTAAACGGTCGAATGCCCGGTGTGACCTATGAAGCGATTACTCGCAATCCGGAAATTGTCGCGCAATTAAGGGGTCGGGCAGTTCGCGGCGCAGAGCCTGACCACAGCAATGAGCCGTACCCTCTTGTTATCATCTCTCATGGCCATCCGGGCAACCGGTTTTTAATGAGTCATACGGCTGAGAGTCTGGCTAGCAAAGGCTACATTGTCGCCTCCATTGATCACACCGATAGTACCTACGAAAGCGAACAGCATTTTCCCTCAACACTGTATAACCGGCCGCTTGACCAGCGCTTCGTGTTAGCCACTCTGGCCGGGCTTGCGGATGCTAATGGGCCTATGTCCGGAATGATTGATGCCGACAACACCGGGATTGTGGGTTATTCCATGGGTGGCTATGGATTGGTGAACAATCTGGGCGGAGCCTATAACCCTGAGATGGTCGATTCTTTTTTAGCCCCGCCAAACGGTTTGCTTGCAGAACACACTGAAAACAATTCGGAATTCAGGAACAATCTCGATCCGCGGATCAAGGCAGGCGTTGCGGTAGGTCCTTGGGGTATGAATAACGGCCTCTGGCGACCTGAAGGCCTTGCAGGTATTACGGTGCCGACTTTTTACATAGCAGGTAGCGCAGATACGGTATCGGGATACGCCAACGGGACACGGGCCATTTTTGAGGGAGCGGTTAACAGCGACCGCTACCTTCTTACATTCAAAAATGCCGGCCACAATGCGGCGGCTCCCATTCCTGTTCCCGTTGAGGTGCAGGCAAGTGAAGGTCAGATCGGGTCAGGGCACTACACAGATCCGGTTTGGGATAATGTCCGGATGAATAACATCATGGATCATTTCGTAACTGCCTATTTCGATTACCACCTCAAGGGCGACACAGATAAGCTGGATTATTTTGATCTCGTGCCAGACGGTGCTAAGGCTGTCTATTCAGTCAGAAATGGCCAGGAAACTGAGGACCACACTTACTGGCGCGGATTTTCTGCGGGCGGGGCAGTCGGATTGATCATGGAGCATCTGGCATCGGGTGAGTAGCCGCCGCTCAGATAGCTGCCTGCTTTAATCGTGTCTCTGCCTTCAATTTTTATCGCAGCTCTCAACGCCGATCGGTTCAGGTCGATCATCAGCGGTGAGCTTGGAGCATCGGCAGACATAAACGCCGCGAGTCTCAAAGAACTGGTGCAGGAGGCGTATCAAGGAGAAGAAGTTGTTCTGGGTAGACCAGACTTTCTTGCGCAGCTCATGGACACTGCTCCGCCCGTGCGGTGGGTGCAATCAACTTGGGCCGGTGTGACCCCCCTCATTCAGCATGCTTATAAAGACTATGTGCTCACTGGCGTGAAGGGGATATTCGGTCAGCAGATGTCTGAATATGTGCTAACCCATTTGCTCGCTCATGAGGCCCGACTGCGCCAGCGCTGGCAGAGTCAGCAGTCCGGACTCTGGGACAATCGAGTCAGCGGCAGTCTTTACGACAAAACGCTGGGCATTATGGGTACTGGCTCAATCGGTGCAGCAGTCGCGGAGTCTTGCGCAACGCTCGGTGTGCGCTGCACGGGACTCAACAGCAGCGGGCGCTCACATCCGGCCTTCCAGCAGGTGTTTGCACCGGGAGAACTGACCGAATTTCTGCAAGACGCAGATTATGTGCTCGGCCTTCTTCCGGATTTGCCGTCGACGACCGGCTTACTCAATGCCCGGGCATTTGAGTCAATGAAAAAGGATGCGCTGCTGATCAACGTCGGGCGCGGCAATCTGATCGTTGAGGATGACCTGATGCTTGCTCTGAAGGCGCAAAAAATAGCCGGGGCGGTACTCGATGTTTTTCAGCAGGAGCCGTTGTCCGCTGATAGTGCCATGTGGTCGGCGCCTGGTCTGACCATTACCGGCCATATCGCAGCGGTGAGTCGGCCCGATGACATTGCAGGGCTGTTCCTGCAGAACTATAAAAGATACTGCAGTGGTCAGGCACTGCTGCACACGATAGACTTTGGCAAAGGCTATTAGCGCCAAGCTGCTGACCATGAGAGTTGCTCACTTCGTCAGTCCGATTCTGATCTGTCTGAGTCTAGCCGGACAAGTGCAGGCCGAGCAGATTAACGAGGAGTTGGTGCTTCGCGTTATGGCGCAGTCAGACCGTCTTGCCGCGGACCTTGAGCGGGATGCCCGCAGTCGACCGGAAAAGGTGATCCCGTGGCTGAATTTGCAGAACGGAGACTCGGTCATAGATATCTTTGGCTCGGGCGGTTACTACAGTGATCTGCTCGCTCGTCTGGTCGGAACTCAGGGGCATGCCATGCTGCACAACAATCTCGGTTTCGAACAGTGGGGCACCAACATTCTGCAGGACCGCTTTGACAATGGCATGCCGGAAAATGTCGTGATGCACACCCGCAGCGGTATCAACCTGGATTTGACCGAGGAAAGTCTTGATGGCGCGCTTATTGTGATGGCGCTTCACGATCTGTATGTGATTCCCAAGCGATACGATGGGAACGCCTACGTACCCGTCGGGCCTGCAGCCAACGTTGCCTATTTTTATGAGCAGGTGCTGGCTGCTCTAAAATCCGGCGGGAGATTCGTGGTGGTGGATCATGCCGGTGAGCCGGGCATGGTCGCCGAGGCGGTCAACGATCTGCATCGTATCGATGAGGTCGCTTTGCGTGATGATATCGTTGCTCAGGGCTTTACGTATGTGGGCAGTGATCTGTCGCTACGAAATCCTGCGGACGATCGTACACGGATCATCTTTGATGAAGATCTGCAGGGCAAAACCGATCGCTTTATTCTAGTTTTTGAAAAGCCCTGATTTCTGCAGTTAGCGTCGGCGTGTCTGTTCGGGTTCGCCAGGTTATGGTTCAGGCTTTCACTGCGGTGCGAAAAGCCTGGACGGTGATGTCCTGCCAGACATTGCCGGTTACATACGGATCATTCTGCAACCAGTGATCCAATGCCTCGCGGCTTTCGAACTCCACCACCAGAGAGGAGCCAATCATCTCCTCTTCTTCATTCAGAATGGCGCCGCCTATAAGTACATGGCCGCCTGCCAGCAGCGCCTGCGCCTTGTCGACGTGAGCAGGTCTTGCTGCACTCCGTCTGGCTTGAGCTTCGCTGTCAGTGCCGTCATAAGCGGTGATGAGAAACTGCATGACTGTCTCCTTGGTCTGTTAGTGTTCAGATTTGCCTAAACAATTCATTAAATACGGGGAGCAACGATGTCATCAACAGAACTGCCATCGCGTAATTAAACCCTTTTACTGACTCCGGCTTCTGCAGAAAGCGCTTGAGAGACGCGCCGAACCACAACCAGAGCAGTGAGCAAGGTGCGCCGAAAATCAGGAAGATCAGTGCAATCGTCACCACCTGAATGCCGTAGTTACTGCCGACTATGGTGTAAGTCGCAATCGCACCGACCGCCATGACCCATGCCTTGGGATTGATCCATTGGAAGGCGGCTGCCTGAATGAAGGTAAAGGGTTTTCCGTCGCCTGTGCTCAGCTCAGAGACGGGTGCAGTGGCGATCCGCCATGCGAGAAAGGTTAGATACGCGGCTCCTGTTATCTTGAGCAGGACGTGAAACAGCGGGATTTGATCGAACAGTGTTGCCAGTCCTAGGCCAACAGCGATGACCATGGTTGGAAAACCCAAGATGATGCCCAGGTAGTGGGGCAGGCTTCGCTGAATCCCGTAGTTTAGTCCCGACGTCATGAGCATCATGTTGTTAGGGCCGGGTGTCGCATAGGTAGTTATCGCGAACAGAATGACAGCAAAGTACTCCATCTACAGTACGGACTTATTCCTGTGATCGCCGAATTTTGGACGGACCACATTCTTCAGGGGAATTTGCATGCCGCCGGTCTCTTCCAGCCACTGGTAGACTTCGGTTGCCAGACCGGTGATGAGATCCTGATGCTCGGGAGAGTCGATCAAATTATTGGTCTCGCCCGGATCGTTCAGCAAATCGTAAAATTCATTGGTGTCCCAGATGCCGTGATAGCGGATGTACTTATAACGCTCAGTTCTTACCCCGAACATGGTGGGAGTCTGCGGAAAGTCCATCTCCCAGTAGTATTCGTAGTAAATCCGTTCCCGCCAGTCGGTCTCGCCGCGCGACAGCAAGGGTACGAGAGAGGCTCCCTGCATGTGAGCTGGCGCGCTCAATCCGGCGGCTTCAAGTATGGTCGGGGCGATATCGATGTTTTGCACCAGCTGGTTGATGGGCTGGCCACCTGCAAGTTTTTCCGGCCACCTGACTAGCAGGGGTACCTTGGCGGATTCTTCATAAAAATGCCTTTTGTCGATCAGGCCATGCTCGCCGAAGGAGAATCCGTTGTCACCCATGTAGATGACTAGGGTGTCTTCCGCCAAACCGCTGGCGTCGAGATAGTCCAGCACTGCCCCGACACTGTCGTCAATGCCCATCAGCGTCTCGGTATAGCGGTGAAAGAACTCGTCGAAGCTGATATTGCCGTGATACATGTAATCGACACCGTGCCACGACTCCCGCTGTGCCTTCACCCAGTCCGGGAGTCTGTTCTGGCCATAGTAATCTCTACCGCGCAGGGGTTCGCCGGTTGCGCTGGCAGAGGGAAGGGCGGGTTCGCCATACTGTGGTGTGTTGAAAGAGTCGGGCAGAACGATGGATTCGTCCCGGTGAATGTCCCGGTGTCTCTGCGCAGGTTGGAATTGCGAGTGAACTGCTTTGTGAGACAGGTATAGGAAGAAGGGCTTTTCCGTGTCCCTGTTCTCCAGCCAGCCAATGGCGTGGCTGGTGAGCAAGTCGGTTATATAGGTTTGCTCATCATAATCAATGCGTTCACCGTTGATGTTCAGGGTGGGGCCGTAGTAAACACCCTGACCCCGAAAACTTTCCCAGTGGTCAAACCCGGGTTGCGGCTGGTCTGAATGATTACCCATATGCCACTTTCCAAAAAAGCTGGTCTGGTAACCGGCTTGCTGCAGATATTCCGGGAAGAAGGTCAAATTGCCCGGATCCGGCGCCGCGTTATCGACGACAGTGTGGCTGTGCGAGTACAGGCCGGTCAGGATAGAGGCGCGACTGGGTGAACACAGCGCGGTGGTCACATAGGCATTGGGGAAATACGCCCCTTCCGCCGCAAGGCGGTCTAGGTTCGGTGTCTTCAGCCAGGGCACCTTGCCGGTGAAGCCCATGAAGTCGTAGCGATGGTCATCGGAGAGTATGTAGATAACATTTTTGGGAGGGCTGTCGGGCAAGACCTGCAGGGTCAGTTCATCTGATTCCTGTGGCACACAATAATTCAGTGTCGCCAGAATTGCACAGAGGCCCGTGGGTTTGATCATGGGTTTGAAAGTCATAAGGCTGAGCTCATGTTTGTGTATCGGGTTCATGTTCTAAAACAGCGCAACTGAAAACTTTTCTGAGTCTAACATGGGCACGATGCAAGCGCGTCCCGGTTCTGGCCGATTTGCTACAGTCAGGCTATGATCCGCTGCCATGATTATGGAGCCCCTGATCCCCATTTTTTGCATCATCGTGCTCGGGTTTGCTGTGAGCCAGACGCCTGTCTCTTCCCGGTCGGTTTGGGAGGGGCTGGAGCGGTTGACCTATTATCTGTTTTTTCCGGCTCTGCTGATCCTACGACTCTCAGCGACCCGGTTCGAAGCGGCAAAACTACTTGATATCGGACTGTCGCTTGGGCTGGCCCTGCTCGTCTTCACTCTGCTGTTTGCCGGCTTGCGCCGCTTCATTGCTGAGAGGCGTGATTCACTGGGCTCGGTGTATCAGGGCGGTATCCGGTTTAACACCTACATCGGACTCGCCTGTATCGAAGCGATTTACGGGGACACAGGGCTGACGCTTGGAGCGCTTTGTCTGCTCGTCTGTATCCCGGTAGTGAACGTGCTAAGCGTGATCGCCCTTACGGCGCAAGGTCGTGAGGGCAATCGGATTACCCTGGTGACGGGCAGTGTGCTGACTAATCCACTGGTGCTCGCCTGTTTGATTGGAACCGTTCTGGGACTGTACGAGGTCGATGTGCCGGAGATTGTTCTGGAGCTTCTGGATGTGCTCAGTCAGCCTGCGCTGCCACTCGGGCTTCTGGCTGTGGGAGCCGGGATTCGTTTTATGGCTTTTGGCAGACAGAGCTGGCAGCTGGCCGTTGCCGTACTGGGCAAGTTGCTGGTTTTTCCAGCGCTGGTGGCTGTGGCTACACAATTGTTCAGGGTATCTCCCGATCTTGCGGCCGTTTTGCTGTTGTTGACCTGCCTCCCCGCTCCGCCGTCCGCGTATATTCTGGCCCGGCAGCTCGGCGGGGATGTGAGCCTGATGGCCAACATCATTACCCTGCAGACGGTAGTCGCTTTTTTCACTATTCCCGTATGGTTAAACGTGGGTAACCGCTTGCTCTGGTGAATTCAGGCTCTGTCATGCAACCTAACCATAAAGACTTCTGGTTTTTACCGCTCGGTGGATGCGGGGAAATCGGTATGAACCTGAACCTTTACGGTCATGCGGGCAGCTGGCTGATGGTGGACTGCGGGGTCACGTTTGAAAAGAACCCAGACGGGGCCGGTGCGGGCAATCGCATAGAGTTACCGGACCCTTCATTCATCAGCAACCGGGCAGAGTCTCTGGTGGCCCTGATTGCAACTCATGCCCATGAAGACCATATTGGTGCGATCGCTCATCTGTGGGACCAATTCCAGTGTCCCATCTACACGACACGTTTTACCCGCAACGTGCTGCTTCGAAAACTGCGAGAAAAAGGACTCGATGCACCGATTATCACTGTGTCGACAGGCGAGGAGATTCAGCTGGGTCCGTTTCAGGTCAGGTGGTTACCGATCACGCACAGTACGCCGGAGACCCATGGACTGCTCATTCGCACACCTGTAGGCAAGGTGTTGCATACCGCTGACTGGAAAATTGATTCTGCTCCGATCGCCGGAGAACCCCTGCGCCCGCCGCTGTATCAGGCGCTAGGTCAGTCTGGTCTTGATGCAATCGTCTGTGATTCGACCAATGCCACCAAGCCCGGGCATTCGGTGTCAGAGTCTGAGTTGTTCAATGGTCTGAATCGGATCATCGCTGAATCCCCTCAGCGGGTGGTAGTCGGATGCTTTTCAAGCAACGTGGCGCGACTGCAGACGCTCGGTAATGTGTCACAGGTCACCGGCAGGTATCTGGGGCTGCTTGGCAGATCTTTGCATCGTATGGTGGCCAGTGCGCGTGCGTCGGGCTATCTCGACGAGAACTTTACGGTAGTGGATAATTTTGATCTGGGCTATTTGCTACCGGAAGAGCTGCTGTTGGTGGCTACGGGCAGTCAAGGTGAAACCGGAGCGGCTCTGCAGCGACTGGCAGTAGACAGTCATCCTGACGTCAACTTGTCGGCAGGCGATCATGTGATTTTCAGTACGATGACTATTCCCGGCAACGAGAAGCAGGTCAACGCACTGGTCGCTGCCTTTCGTGCTCGTGGCATTACAGTGACCCTCGCTGATGAATCCGACATTCCCCTTCACGCCTCGGGGCACCCCTGTGCGGCAGAGTTGGCTCAGATGTATCAGTGGACCCGGCCGCATCTTGCTATTCCGGTGCACGGGGAGGACATGCATATGCGAGCAAATGCCCAATTGGCGTCAGACCAGGGAGTGCCGCATCAGTTGGTAGGGCAAAATGGTGACCTATTTGACTTGATAGCCAAAAAGAAACAAGAGGCAGCCGTGAAGGTCGGCCGCTTATGGCTCAATGAGTCTAGCCTGAGTTTGGAACCGGTCACACAAGGGTGAGTGAAAGTTCCCGTGCACAAAAATTCACTTCCTCTGGTTGTTTTAGGCGGGTTCAGTTAGAGAAAGCTGTAGTGATTCTTTCTTGAATTGCCCCGTTGCCGTGACATAACTCAATGAAATGCATGTTTGACTCGAAAAAAAAGGCCCATCCCTGGGCCTTTTTGATTTACGCCACCTAATTTTAAAAGCGCCGAGTAATCGAAAGCCTCGCGTTTAGGTCCTTACCGACAGACGCTTGATGCGTGCTGTGGGAGAATGGGAAATAGAGCTCATCTGAAAGATTTTCAACATTCAGTCTGATCTCGAGGTTGTCAGAAACGTTATAGTATGCAGCTGCATCCCACCGTGTGTAATCAGGCAGGATTAAGCCGGGCTTGTTGTTTTTGATATTCTGCTCGTCTTGGTA
>Ga0163109_10000697_pt1 | contig 26742 bp, 16 predicted proteins | sample CRUFie1St13metaG_FD_108704 | JGI IMG/M metagenome (GOLD analysis project Ga0163109, IMG submission 108704) | Marine microbial communities from the Costa Rica Dome - CRUD Field 142mm St13 metaG | ecosystem: Environmental > Aquatic > Marine > Oceanic > Photic zone | place: Costa Rica: the Eastern...
CAATCCTGAAACTTCAGGAAGGTACGACTTTCGATGGTGAAGCAGATAATGCTGCTAAAATGATTGATATGCTGTGCAAGAAGTACGGTGTAACTATTGATGAGGCAACTGAAGTTCAGGTTGAGGATGAGATTTTCCTGAAGTTCAAGAAAATCAATGTTGCTTATGCAACTCTTCTCAATGCGATTGCATATTTCTATGATGCAAAAGCATACCTCAAAACCGATGTGAATGGTAACAAAACCATTCAAGTTATCGGTTCTGAAGCACAACAAATTCAAGTGCGAATCTATTTCGATTATCTTGTAGATTGCATGGAGAAAGAAACTGAAACTGCACACAAAGCAGAGAAGATTCTTGCTCAACTCCAGGGTAATACTCTATCCCGCAGTTTCAAAACTAACTTCCGCAAAGGATTTGCTGAGCAAGTTATGAACCGTCTGCAAGATAAGAAGAAACAAGAGGGTCGAGTTCATGAGCACAAAGCAGTGACCGATAAAGCACTCTCAACCCGTCGATTTAACACTTCTCGACGTATGAACGGTGCAAGTGGTTACGGTGGCAATGCTGGGGCATCTGCGGGTGGTTCAGTGTCACTTAACCGTCAGGCATCAGGTGCTTCACAAAAACAACTTGCTGGGGTATAATATACCCCTCTTTTTTTTATCTAATGAAATTAAAGTTACCTAGTGCTCAGTATTATAGAAAAGAATGGGCATTAGATGGTAATGCAATTTCATTTATTTTTGTGCATGATATATCAGTATTAGTATCACCATCACATCTAAAAGTAGTTAAGTTTGATGATATTGATTATTGTGGATTAGAGAACTATCCAGAGAGAGCAGGATTAAATTGTAATTGTTGTGATGGTTGGAAGTATATTGATTGTAATATATCATTCCCATGTATTTTAATTGATGGTTTATATTGTCCAAATGGATTAAGATATAGAATGATAGATGGACGGCATCGAATTGATAAGATGAAATTTAATAAGATGACCGAAGCAAAGTTTTATGTTTTTGATTATAGTGAAGTGAAGGAGTTATTTTATCACTGTAATACTAATGAAGAGAGAGATGAAATAGTTAATAATGAAGCAGAGAAATGTATGTATTTTGATGATATATTAGACTGGATGTAATTAGACTCATGAGTCGAGTGGACAGTTGGAGAAGTGTCACAAGGCACCCCCCAAACCTGCCGCATCGGTGCTATGATTACAGAGTAATCAATCAGGGACAGCATTTGAGCACTTCTGACAAACTTGAGAGAGCATTTTACTTGAATTTAATTCGACTTGTGAATGAAGTTCAAGGTAATACAAAATTGCAATCACAAATGTCATGTAAGCACAAAAGTGCTTGGGTAAAACAAACCAAAGCACAAAAAACAAAAAAAGATGCTCTTACTATTCTGAACTAATGCAATTTCAAGTTACACAAATTGAATTTGATTTTGGTGATGCTTGGGAGAATCAAATGCCCCCAAATCTTCAAGAGGAAGTAATTGATGAAACATTGTCAACAATTTGGGAGGCAGTTGATGAGGATGATCTCATCGAAGAGATTACATCTTCAACTAATTGGTGTATTAAGTCCATTGATTATCGTCACGTTCTAAAATGAAAATCATTCATTCCAAAACTAATGGTTGTTCTTATACACTCTGGAAAGGATGTGTATTATTCTATCATCCACAATATGATGATGATGTTTTAGAAACTCAGTTCTATAAGTATGCAGAAGTCGAGTGGGATTTACTTGATGATGATGTATTAAAGGAAGCAGATAGATGTTATGATATTCTTAGAAAACATTCTAAAGTATCACTCGCACTTGCATCATGACAATCCTCAAAACAACTTACGACATCAACACTCAAGAAAAACTTTATACTATCCTCTCTGATAATAAAGTTTATCTTACTCCATCAATCATTCAAGCAATCACTCTTATTCACAAATGCAAGTAAGTCAACTCTCAATCATGCAATTCTGTATGGAGATGGAAGCAGATTTGGAAATGGTCCTAGATTATCTTAACTCTCAAATTGATAATCCTACTCAAGACCAAATCGATGAAGCATGTAAGATATATGATGATTATCTTGAAGAGGTAGACTTTATTCAGTCTCTATGATATAATATATCAAGTAGAGACAATTCCTACTTAATGACAAATACAAAGAGAGTAAAGGATTTAATTAGTGAACTAGAACTATTAAATCCTAATGAATCTATCTTTGCTCTATATTATACAAAAGAGGATGTAAAACAATTAGATTACTATTGTACTGATTGTTATCCTTATACTGATGAACTAGCAGAGAAGACAATATCTAAACTATCTGAAGATGGTGATGTAAAAGATATAGTAGATAAGTTAGTTACTATTACTATGAGAGATGATACAAGTTATCTCGTACAAGAAGAATGTAGATTAGATAGTATTGACAAGGTATTAAATGACTCTCCATCTTATTAAGATGAAGACCTCCGAGTTACTAAATGTCTACCTTGTGGAAAAACTTGTGGAAAACTAATCATTAAATAAATGGTTAAAAAAACATACTTGCGTCTTTTATGTTTTCCACAGAGGGTGTTGAAAAAGTATATAAATACCCTGTTTTATCGTCGTTATTACTCTCTAAAGGTGCCTGGTTGTTGTTATCTAAGCGAGCATTATACCAGCACTTGACAAAAAAGTCAAGCAAAATTCCCAAGTATTTTTAGTCCCACACATATCATTCGTCGTATATAAGACTGAGTAAGACTTGTATATTTTATGAGTCCTGTGAGTCTAATTGATTCGTCCATTCTCAGAGGATTCTCGGTGGACTTATAAGTCTCATTCGTCCTCGGACAGTTACCAAACCGTCCACTAGACACATTAGTCTCACCATTCGTCCTGTAGACTGTTAGGGTGGTTATGAGGGAGGGAAGAACTACACAGAGATAACTGATAAGAATTACTCAGAGAGTTCGTGATAGTTTTCCACAAGCAAAGTATAAGTTTTCCACAACCCCTGTGGAAAACTATTAGAAACCTGTGGAAAACTCGACACCTGGGGGAGGGGTTTATATTACTAATACATAGTGAGTTTCTAATTAGAAATAAACAGCACTGTATGTTTGTACTACCCAGGCAGTTCGTGTTACTTGACAGCATCGTAGTTTGTGTTTATAATATAACAGTACTGTTTAATTATAATTAAGTAGTACTGATTAATTCTTATACCCACGGGGGGGTTTATAATTATAATTACTTAGTGAGTTCGTCATTAGAAATAAACAGCACTAAATGACAGTTATTACCGAAACGGTTAGGTTTATGTAATAAACCGATGCCCCTAAAAGTAAAAACGCACTACTACCCTAACCTACAAAAGTATGCATCCCCGAGAGTTTTTAAAATTCACAAAAAAATTTTCCGAGGGTAGAAACGGGTTACCGAACCCCGAATAGGAAAAAAAATTCCGTGAGTAAAAAAGTACCTAAAAAGGATTGTTATGCTATATAACGGGAAACCGATTATTTTACTAGAAGAATGACAGAGGACGAGAAAGAACTATTGATAGAGTGCGTCCAGTTCCGTTTACAGCACGACAAGTCTTTAAATTCAAACGTAAATCTGCGTGAGGATTTAGAAGAACTGCTCTTTACCGTAGAGGATATTGATGACTACGTATGACATAAAAGTCAAAGATTTAACAGTAATGGAGAGAGTAACTCCTGAGGAACTCGCACAAAGTATGAAAGAAGTAGAGATAATTGTGTGGTTAAAGGGGGGTAAGAAGGAGGATGTACAGTATGTAATAAATACCCAAACCCCGACCGAGTTGCATTGATTGACTTGGGGTGATATAATAATAGAGTTGGAATTATCATTTTTATGGCCAAAGGATTTACGGTGAAAGCAAAAGCACCGACTGTTAATAAGAACGTTGATGAATTTGACCTTGCAGCAGCAAGGGAGAGTATTAAAGGCAAGGCAGTTGTCTTTTGTCTACCAGGAAGAGGATGTTCATATACGTTTCTAAAAAGTTTTGTACAACTGTGTTTTGATTTAGTACAAGCAGGAGCAAGCATTCAGATTAGTCAAGACTATAGTTCCATGGTGAACTTTGCGAGATGTAAGTGTCTTGGTGCGAATGTATTGCGTGGACCGAATCAGAAACCATGGGATGGTAAACTAAAATACGATTACCAGTTATGGATTGATAGTGATATTGTATTTGACACTGAGAAGTTTTATCGTCTGGTAGCAATGGATAAGGATATTGCAGCAGGATGGTATATGACTGAGGACGGACGTACTACGAGTGTTGCTCACTGGTTAGAGGAGGATGACTTCCGTACCAATGGTGGAGTGATGAATCACGAAACTGCTGAGACAATGCCGAAACGTAAGAAACCATTTACAGTAGACTACACTGGTTTCGGATGGGTATTGATTAAGAACGGAGTATTTGAGAGTCTTGAGTATCCTTGGTTTGCTCCAAAGATGCAACAATTTGAATCGGGAGAGGTTCAGGATATGTGTGGTGAGGATGTCTCCTTCTGTCTGGATGCCAAGGAAGCAGGATTTGAGATTTGGTGCGACCCTCGTATTCGTGTTGGTCATGAGAAGACCCGAGTTATCTGATTTATTGACCCCTACGGGGGTCTTTTTTATGTCTAATATATTTTATGGTTGACTCCGTGTAATGGCAGTGCTATAGTGACTTTAAGCCACTGAGGTGGCAAAAAAAACCGTAAAAAACAACCGTTTAGGAGACACCGAAATTATGGCAGCAAAACGTGGTAGTGGTAGTGGTAACACCAAACTCGATCCGATTCCTAAGAAGACTCGTCAGGGCAGTGGTCAGCATACCAAATATGCTGCGAGTAGTCGTAATGGTGCCCGTAAGCGTTATCGTGGACAAGGTAGGGGTTGATGTATTACCTGGATGGAGAGACTGAGTTCTACGATATCCATCCAAAAGACTTGTGGATTTACAATAAACTCCAACTTTGTAGGGTTTTAGGATATAAATGCGGTCCTGCTGGGACTGATGTCCTAGAACCTGATTTTTATATTGTAAAACCTTCGATTAACTTTATGGGTATGTCTCGTCATGCTCGTATTACATGGTTAGATGGGTCAACTGACCATATTCATCCTGGTGAATTTTGGTGTGAGACCTTTGAAGGTGAGCATTTAAGTGTTGATTATCAAAATGAGGAGTGTAAATTAACAGTTCAGGGGTATCGTAATCCAAAAAACCCGTTGTATAAGTGGGACAAATGGGTAAAACTTGATAAGAAGGTAGAATTTCCTGATATTTTAAAGAATCTAGAAGGAAATTACGAATGGATTAACTGTGAGTTCATTGGTGACCATCTAATTGAGGCACACTTTCGACCAAATCCTGATTTTAGGCATGGAAATGTCATTGCAGTTCCTAATTGGGGTGATGTAGACAGGTATAGGGAGTATGAACTTGAGCAAGGACTTGAGTATATTGAAGATCCAGACTTCAAACGCAGAGGATTCTGGATAGATTAAATAGTATGGAGATAGAACCTCCCAAAAAGTTCTGTTTAACCTAACGGAGAAACAGATGGCTAAGTACCATGTAGATAGGGACACTGCTTACATGTACAAAATGTGGGGAACGACCTCTTTGATTACCGATTATTGGTGTTCACCGCACCAAACAAATGATAATCCAGAGGAACTTACCAATGAAGAAATGATGAAAAAAGATAATATTGAACAAGAGGGTTAAAAAACTCTTATAGATAGTATATAATACTCTTGTTTTTAAATGGCATCACGGGTTTCTCGGGGATTTAAAGATATTAGTTTATCTTTTACAAAACACCCAGTTACAAATGACATTTTGGCACTCAATAATGAGGATGCCATTAAGAGATCCGTGATTAATTTAGTACGGACTCAAATTGGTGAAAAATTTTTTGAACCTCTAATTGGAACATCACTAGAGGGTTCATTATTTGAACTATCTCATCCTGAAATTGAAATTCAAATTGAGAGTGAAATTAACATTTTACTTGAAAACTTTGAACCACGTATTTCTGTATCAAGAATCAAGGCACAACCATTGCCTGATGATTATGAGTTGGCAGTAAATATAGTATATGATATCGTTGGTCTTGCAATACCCAGACAAAACATCGAGTTCATCTTACAACCAGCTAGGATATAATGGCGTTCAATCAATTTACCAATTTAGACTTTGCCGATTTAAAATCGCAAATTAAAGACTACCTCAGGACAAACAGTAATTTTACTGATTTTGACTTTGAGGGGTCTAACTTTTCAGTATTGATTGATATTTTAGCATATAATTCTTATATCACTGCCTTCAATACTAACATGGCAGTGAATGAATCCTTCTTGGATAGTGCTACGTTACGAGAAAATGTCGTATCACTTGCAAGGAACATTGGTTATGTACCAAGGTCAAAGAGGGCAGCAAAGGCAAAAGTCAGTATAAGTGTTGATACTAGTGGTTTTCTTGACGTAAGGTCTATTACTTTGAAGGCAGGTGTGGTTGCACTTGGTGCAATTCAGTCTGGTAGTTACATATTTTCAATCCCTGAGGATATTACAGTACCAGTTGATGTGAATGGAATTGGTAATTTCACTGACATTGACATCATGGAGGGTACTTACCTCACAAAAAACTTTACTATGGATGATTCGCAACCCAATCAGAGGTTCATCATCCCCAATGCTAATGTAGATTCTACATCTATTCGTACATTTGTCAGTGATTTGACTAATGAAGAGTACACATTGTACTCAAATATCTTAAATATTGACGGAACAACTAAGATTTTCCTCATTCAAGAGGTTGAAGACGAGCAATATGAGATTGTTTTCGGTGATAATGTCTTTGGTAGGAAACCAACAACTGGAAGTTCCATATTTGTAAGTTATATTATAACCAATGGTAAGGATGGTAACGGTGTTGCCAACTTTACTTTCTCTGGAATCATCGAAGATAACAACCAAAACAGAATTACTACTGGTATTTCTAGGATTTCGACAACACAATCATCAGAAAATGGTGATGACATTGAAAAAATTGACAGTATTAAGTATCTTGCACCTAGGGTTTATTCATCTCAATACAGAGCAGTTACTGCAAATGACTATAAGGGTCTAATTCCTACGATTTTCCCTAATGTAGAGGCAGTGAGTGCCTATGGAGGAGACGAATTAACCCCACCAGAGTATGGAAAGGTGTTTATTTCCATCAAACCAAGACAAGGTAAGTTTCTTTCTAAGGTTACTAAGGAACAAATCAAGAAAGATTTAAAACAATACACCATTGCAGGCATTAAACCCGAAATTGTTGACCTAAAATACCTGTTTATTGAACTTAACACCAGTGTTTACTACAACAGAAGTGCGGTAACCAACGTTACTGCCCTTAGAAATCAGGTAATTAGCACTTTAGACTCATATGGAAAGTCATTTGACCTTAATAATTTCGGTGGAAGGTTCAAATACAGTAAAGTTGTTGCTCTGATTGACGATATTAACCCAGCAATCACCTCAAATATCACAACAGTCAAGATGAGACGTGATTTGCAACCCGCATTGGGTGCAAATGCGACATATGAAATATGTTATGGCAATGCATTCCACATTAAGAAGAAAAATGACGTTGATAATAGAGGATATAACGTAAAATCCACAGGATTTAGGATTAATGGAGTTGATGGAGTAGTTTATTTGAGTGATGTTCCAATTGATAATGAAAAAGGGTCAATATTCCTGTTTACTTTAGTTGATAATGCTCCATTTATCGTCAAAAATAACGCAGGTGTCATTTATTACAAGAAAGGTGAGATTCTTCTTGACACTCTTAACATTATTTCTGTCGAAAGTCCAAATGGAATTGAAATTGAGGCAATTCCTGAGTCAAATGATGTCATTGCATTGAAGGATATATACTTAGACCTAAGCATGGAGAGACTAATCGTCAACATGGTTGAAGATAAGATTTCTTCAGGAGAGAATACTTCCGCAACAGAGTATATTGTAACCTCAAGTTACGCAAACGGATCAGTATATACGAGATAAAATGTCAGATACAAGAGTAACAATACAAAATATCATTCAGACTCAAATTCCTGAGTTTTTGAATGAGGAATCTCCACTCTTCAGAGAGTTCCTGAATGCGTATTATGTTTCTATGGAACATAAGACGGGTACGGTGGACTTAGTTTCCCGTCTAGACGAACTTAAAGACCTTAAACGTTACAATAATGAGTTATTTGCTTCTGCTCTTGTACCGTCTTTACTAGTTGCGAATGTAAGTGCTTTTGATACTGATATTGCAGTAAGTCATACTGTGGGTTTTCCTGATAAGGATGGTCTAATTAGAATTGATAATGAGATTATTTACTATAAAGTAAAATCAGCAAATGGTTTTAGTGGATGTTCTAGAGCATTTAGTGGTATAACAAATATTATAGAAAATAATACATCCAATTATACCAAATCAGAACTTTCTCCCCACACAGCAGGTTCTCAGGTAGCAAACCTGTCATTGGTATTTTATGCTGAATTATTTAAAAAGTTTAAGGCACAATTTCTGCCTGGATTTGAGGAGAGACAATTTGTCCCTCAAGTTAAAATATCAAATGTTCTAGCAAGAGCAGTTGACTTTTATACAACAAAAGGAACAGATACTTCATTTAAACTTTTATTCAGAGCACTCTATGGTCAAAATGTAGGTGTAATCAAACCTCAAGATTTTCTTCTTAGACCATCTGATGATAGTTTCTTTAAGACAAAAAATATCCTAGCAGAAAAAGTTAGTGGTTCTGACCCACTAGAGTTAAATGGAAAAACTCTTTTCCAGGATACTGGTAATGTAGAACCAACCACTGCTGCAATTTTTGTTGTTGAGTATAGACCTGTTGATGGAAAAGACCTTTATGAGATTTCTCTAGACAGTTCTTCCTTCATCTACAAATTTAATACAACGAAGAAAACAAATATTTCAAAAACAGTTGCAACTAATTCTACAACTATTAATGTTGATTCAACTGTTGGATTCCCAAATAGTGGATTACTTAGGGTAACTAATGGAATTGCATTGTTTGATGTATCTTACACTGAAAGAACTAATACACAATTTTTAGGTTGTTCTGGAGTCGAGAGTGAAGTTCCATTTGGAACCGAAGTTATTGAAGCAAACTTTGCTTATGTTTACGATGACAATGATAACAAAGTAGAATTTAGACTAATTAATGTTGTTGGTGATATTAATGTTGAAGACACTTCAAATTTACTTCCAGGTGATAAAATTGCATTATCATCATTTGGTGCAGAATTAAGTGATAAATCTGAATTCAATAGTTGGATTTATAACAACGTAACTAATCATAGTATCAAATCTATTGTATCTGCAAATGCCCCAAATGGCAAGAGATATAGAATTGAATTTTTTGATAATATTAATTTTTTCCTTGAACAGGAAGTCACATTAAGACAAATAGAAATAGCAACAGATATTCCAATAGTTGCTACGGTCGAAAACCTCATTTCTAAAACAATTGTAGAGGTAGAATGTAACGGAAATCCTCTAGACAAAGACACGTTAACTACGTCTTTGATGACAGGAAAGAGTGATCAGAATTTAACACCATCAGTTTCTGATATTCCGATTGCAATTCAGAACACATACATTGATGAGAATTATGAAAACTTCTTTGTCGCAGCATCTGGCCTTCCAAACTATACCCTATTCGCAAAAGAACAAGTCATCACCACTTCTACTCAAGTTAGTGTGGGTAATACTGATACGTTAGATACTGATAAGGTACATAAGTTTTACACAGGTGAAAAAATATTCTACACACCAAGTGCAAATTCTGGTATTGCTACTGGAATTTATCATGTAACTGCAGTTGGTGATAATAAAGATAGTAAGAAGATAAAAATATCTCTAAGTAAGAGTGATTTGTATTCTCAGAAATATGTGACATTTAGAGATATTTCTGGAGATAGTTTTGTAAAACTAGATTATGAGAATAGAGTGGTTGAAAACCAAAAACTATTCAAAAAGTTTAACTATGTAAAGGGTGATGCATCGTTAAGAGAAGTTGCTGATAGAACAACAAATAACAGACAGATTGGTCTACTATCTAATGGTATTGAACTTTATTCTCCATCATTGTTTGATGAGAACATTTATTATGGAAAATTAGAAAATATTATTGTTACCAATCCTGGTACTGGATATGATGTAATCAATCCACCAGTACTTGAAATTAAAGATGTTTCTGGAACAGGTGCTTCTGGATATCTAAACATTACTGGTGGACTTTCTGATATTAGAATTGTTACTCCAGGAATTGGTTATCAGACAAAACCAAAGGTTACTCTCATTGGTGGTAATGGAACTGGTGCTGTTATTGAACCAAACTTAGTAAAATCACAAATCACTGCTGGTTTCCAGGGTGATGGTAGTGGTGTCAATCCTACTACTGATGTAATCACATTTATCAATAAGCACAACTTTGATAATGGTGAGCAAGTTTCTTATATTACTAATGGTAATGCAGAACTACAACCATTCAAAGAAGATTCTGTATATTTTGTTGGGGTTGAAAGTCCAACTACTATTAAACTATATGATAAGGAAGTTGATGCGAATACAAAAACCAACCCAGTAAACGTTGTTGGTATTAGTTCTGGTTTCCATGCATTCAGAACACTGGAAGCAAAAAATACTATTACTCAACTTTATGTTTTAAATTCTGGTTCTGGTTATTCTAATAAAATTGTTAAAGTTCCTTCACTTGTAGCATTTGATGGTTCTAACAATGGAACCAATACATGGGACCATTACATCTATGCAGAAAACCATCAATTAAAAGATAAGGATATTGTAAGATATAGTGCTACTGGTGATGTCATATCTGGTCTTTCAACATCTAAAGAGTATGTTGTTACTATAGTTGATAAGGATAAATTCAAACTATCTGATATTGGGGGAACTGATGAATTCTTTGATATAAACTTCCGTGAAAAGAGATATATCAATATTAATGGGATTGGAACAGGAGTTCATACATTCTCATATCCACCAATTCGTCTGCAAATAGAAACACTATCTGGTATTGGTGCAACATCTGTAATTGAACCAGTATTTGAACCAATTGTCCTGGGTTCCATTGATAGTGTATTCATAGAAGATTCTGGTGTTGGCTATGGTGTCTCCGATGTTATCAATTTCCATAGAAGACCTGATGTTCAAATTAAGGATATTAAATCCGAAGCATTATTAAGACCTATTGTTGTTAATGGAGCAATCGTTGATGTTCAGTTCTTAACTTTTGGTTCTGGATATGAAAAGGGAATTGATCTTAAAGTTAGTGGTGACGGAACATTTGCTGACCTTAGACCAGTAGTTGATGATAATGGAAGAGTTGTAGCAGTAAATATTGCAAATGGTGGAATAGGTTACAATCCAGACACAACTGAGATTCAGGTTACCAGAAGAGGTATAGATGCTAAGTTCTTAGCTGATGTGTTTGAATGGAAAATCAATCAGGCAGAAAAACACAAAGAACTACTAAAAACTCCTGATGAAGCACTTATCGTACCAAGTAAGGTAAAAGAGTTTGGTCTACACCCAGTTAACTTCTACACACCAAAACTTTTAAGACGAACACTAAAAGACCATATTGACGATTCAAATAGAGAAAAATTAGATAATAACCATTCACCTATTGTTGGATGGGCATACGATGGAAATCCAATATATGGTCCTTATGGTTTAGTTGGTGCATCAATTCAAAAAATTAGGTCTAGTTATGCTAAACAAGTACAACCAAACCCAGCACTAAGACCATCCACATTCCCAGACGGATTCTTCCTAAACGATTTTTACTATGACAGAGCAATCGGAGACCTTGACGAATTTAACGGAAGATTCTGTAAAACTCCCGAATACCCTGAGGGAATTTATGCATACTTCACAACCATTGATAATAGTCTCATTGCGAAACCAGAGTATCCATATGTGGTTGGTGAGAATTTCAGAGATTTCGTAATTCCTAAAAATTATGAACCAAACTTCAATCAGACCATTGATATTACAAGTCTTAATTTAATTAGAAATACGTCACCATATTATCTAAATTCCGACACATCAACATATGACTTACTTTCCAAGTCAGATGAAAAGTATAAACAAGAATTTAATGTCACCAAAACTCTGAACTCTGGAATTGGTTCTGTAAGTGTTTATTCAGCAGGAACAGGATACAAAGTTGGTGATAATGTTGTATTCAATAACTTTGGTACTGGAGGAACAGGTGCTTCCGCAGTTGTTTCTAGAATTAAAGGAAAAGACATCAATACTATTAAAGTTGGTATTTCCACTCATACTGGAGTAAAGTTATTCTCTAATGGAAATGGTATTGTTGGTTTTACTCAGAGTCCCCATGGTTACATTACTGGTGAAATAATTCAAATTAGTGCTGTATCTGATTCTATCCATGCAAATCTAGAGGGTCCAAGAGAAATTTTTGTACCACAGAAAAATGTAAACCTTCTTTCTGATATTGATACATTAGCAGCAACTGGATTAACAACTTCAATTGTTGTAGGAGATATTAGTGGATTTAATGTTAATGATTTCATCAGAATCGGTGAAGAAGAAACAGCACAGATTGTTAGAATTCTTCCAGAGGAATCTGCATTTGTTGTAAATCGACTAACAAACAGTGGTATTCATACTGTAGGTATTTCCAGTATTACCCTACTACCAACAGAATTCAGATTTGGTCTTGCTAGTGTTAATAGACAGATTCCTCGCAATGATTTGTACTACTTTGACTCTAAATCATTCATTGGATTTGGTACTCAAATAAACAATTACACATTATCCGATGGAAATAATTTAGCAATTCCTGCTGGTGGAATTTTTATTCCAAATCATAAGTTCCAAACAGGACAAGCATTAAAGTATCATGTTGGATATGGTGGAACTTCTCTTATTGCAGGTGGTCAATCACTCGCAGATGGTTCTACTGTCTATGCAGTTAATCTTGGTATAAACTTCGTTGGATTATCAACTGCACCTAACATAACTACACCTCTTGTCATTAGTGATAATGTAGTGGTTACTGGTGCTGCACATTCTCTTACGTCCTCTTTCTCTGATGTAAATTGTAAGGTTGAAGAGTTTAGTTTAGATGTTGTAACTCAAGATGCACATAAATTAAACTCATTAGAAAAAGTTAAATTTAATTTACTACCAAGATTAACTGATTCCTTCAATGTTAGGTATGACCCCGAACTAAGAAAACTAACTTCGGAAAAGATTGAATTTGATTCTTCCCAGTCTGGTGTGAATATTACTTCTAATGAAATTTCAATCCCAAATAATACTTTTGAGACTGGTGATAAGATTGTCTATTATGTTGGTTCTGGTACAACCATTGGTGGATTAGTTGATAATGAAACTTATTTTGTTATCAAAGAAAAACCAGATTTCATAAGATTATCTGATTTCTTTGTTAATGCAACTGCTGGTGTGGGAATTGCATTTACCTCGTTTGGAGTTGGAACACAATCTATTGCAAAAATTAACCCACCTCTTACTGGAACTCAGCAAAACCTTATTAAATTTGATTTATCCGATCCTAGTTTGGTTGGAATGGATTTGAGGATATTTAAAGATAGTAGTCTGTCGATTGATTTAGAAACATACAGATATAGAAGAAATTCTATTGAATCTGGTCTTCCTGGTGCAGAATTGATTATTGATTCATCTGAAGAATTTATTGGCAATACACTCTTCTATAATATTATTCCATTAGCACCAAATGTCATTGAAAAACGTCAATCTTCAGTAGACACTGAGGTTGTTGGAAACAATAAAATTATTCTGAAACCAAGTATCTTTAATCAGCAATATAACGTTGTTTCTATTGGTACTACTACATTTAAGTTCAATCTAAAGTCTAAACCAGAATTCTTTGATTATACCGCACAAACAGGTATTAGCACTATCTTCTATGATACGGATTCATTAACTACGGATGGACCTATCTCAAAAGTTAAAATCAACTTTGAGGGAAGAGGATACCACAAAATTCCTAAAATTGAGACTATCGATACAGTTGCTGGTTCTGATGCAGTTCTTAAGGCATCTTCGGATACGATTGGTAAAATTGACCTTATTGAAAGAGTTAAGGATGGATTTGATTACCCAACTGACCCAACACTAAGACCAGTATTGAGTGTTCCTTCAGTATGTCAAGTAAAAGGTATTGCAAGGATTGAATCTATTGGTATTACTACTGGTGGTAGAGGATATCATGTTGCTCCAACTTTAAAGGTAATTGGTAATAATGATATTGAACTTGAAGCAAAAATTCAAGGTGGTTCTATTACTAAGGTTTTAATTAATAAAAATACTAAAAACCTAGATGGACCTCTTAAGGTTGTTGCAACAAGAAACTCAAATGGATATGATATTGATGATATTGTTTATGACCCAAGTTTAAACAGAGTAACTCTTGAACTTGTAAACTCTGATTCTCAAATATATCCACTAAGTGGTGAATTCCCATTTGCAATTGGTGACCAAGTTTTTGTTGAAAATACAAGAATTTCTGACCCAGATACTAAAAATGGATATAATTCCGAAGATTATAATTATAGATTCTTCCCTGTAATTGGTATTAGCACTACCAACTTTACAGTCACTTATGACATGGATGGATTTGGTTCAAATCTTGGTGATTACAATACGGATATCAACTATGGTTATGTTATTAACCAGAAAGATATCGCAACATTTAAGATGAATATAGTTGATGATCTTGGATATTTCTCTGGTGAGAATGTAATTGGTTACAATTCTGCAAACCAACAAGTATTCACTGCCAAGGTTATGGAGAGTGGATGGAATAATGATATCAATCAGTTGAGATTGATTGATAGTGAGGGAGAGTTGCAACCTGGAGATTCACTATTAGGAACTAGGTCGAGACTCTTTGGTACAATTGAAAATATTTCTCAGTTTAATCTTGTATCTACCCTTGACACCACTAGAGACAAAATTAATGATTTTAAAGATAACGCAGGTTATTTGAATGATTACCAACAGAGAATCGCAGATAACGACTACTATCAAAAGTTCTCCTATTCACTTAAGTCTCAACTTTCTTACGATCAGTGGAGAGAATCTGTAAGGTCACTTGTTCATCCAGCAGGATTTAAAGAGTTCTCCGATTTGGATGTCATTTCCAATACATCCAGCACTGGTCAGAATATGAAGGTTGGTGTTGGTGACTCTTCTTTAAGTGTCCTCATCAATGTGGACAATGGTGGGTCCATGTACAGCAGATATAATTTCTCAATGGTTACTGAGGATGAACTTCTGCCCAATGGAACAATCGAAAGAATATTTTTCCCAGAGGGAGTAAACCTTAGACCATATATTCTAAATAAAACCAATAAAGTTTTAAAGATTGATAATATTAGTGACCAGTTTACTGGGTTTACAACTACGACTGGTGGTCAAATTGTTGGACTATCTACATTTGCATTAACAAATAAAGGAACCCCTCTATTCTATAGAGAATTTGATTCTTCTGTTGAGACAAACTTTAAAATCTCTGATGATAGATTCACTTTTGTTAATCATAATTTCCAATCTGGTCAAACATTAAGGTATAAGAGTAATGATGTTTTAAGAACACCTGTTGGAATAGCAGTTACAACAGTTGAAAATTCATTCTCATATCCAACCCCAACAAATACACTTGATTCACCATTTGATAGTTATGATTCTACTCTCAGAACATTCGATGAGAATTGATAGATAAATAAAAGAAAAAGTATCGTGTGCAATGGCGAAATTAGGGATAAACACTGGAACCACTCCAAATGATGGTACTGGTGACTCATTATTGAGTGGTGCTATAAAAGTTAATTCCAATTTTGACGAGATTTACTCCGCATTGGGTGATGGTTCTGTAATCACCAACTCCATCGACTTTGCGGTTGTTGCTGGTTACTCTACGGCATCGGGTATTGCTACTTATGCCGTAAATGCTGGTGTGGCAACATATGCTGATACGGCAGGAATAGCAACTAATGCTACTCTTGCTGCTACTGCAACATTTGCAACTAATGCTGGTATTGCTTCCGAAGCAACTTTTGCTAGTGGATTGAATAACACTCCAAACATCACTGTTGGTATTGTAACTGCAACTAGTTTTGAAGGAGCAGGTCAAGCAATATCAGGTATTGTCACTTATATTGTTGCTGGTGATAACATTGGCATTGACACGAATTTTGGTCAAGTTACTGTTAGCACCAATAAAGCAGATGATTTCCCATCTAAATGGGTTCAGTCAGGTGTAGGTATTCATACGTTTGCAAACGTTGGAATTAACACCAACAACCCTCTTGCTGATTTGCATCTACATGGTGCTTCAATGCAAGCAACGGATGGAAGTTCTATCAACTTAGATGATAATATTCCACTGAACTTAGGTTCTGCTGGTGCTTCTGACTCTACTGTATTTTTTGATGGTACGGACCTTATTGTTAAGTCTGGTTCAAAACTTACTATTAAGGGAGTAAATACTAAACTACTTGATGCTCCCAATGCTGAAGGTCCAATCCTTTATTATAACGGTGTAGAGAAACTTCAAATTCAACAACATGGAATTGATGTTGATGGTAAGGTAGAAATTTCTGGAGATATTGCTGCAGTTGGTGTCATAACTGCTAGTGCATTTACTGGTGATGGTGCTAACCTTACTGCTCTTCGTGCTGAGCAACTTCAGGGTGGACCTCTACCAGTCCTTGATGGACAAGCATTGACTGGAATTGCAACAATGCGTTCCAAGGTCTCTGTAGCAGCAACTGCATTAGGTGTAATTCACACTGGTGTTGGATTTACTGCATTTGACGGGTTTAATACATATTCACTCTTGAAAGTTGGTGTTAGTACAGAAAACGTGAGAGTTAGATTGTATGCAGACATTAATTCAAGAAACAATGATACTGGTAGAGCACCTGGTGTAGCACACTCCACAGCAATTCATTTGATTTATGATGAACTTATTGGTGAAAATGCAGAATCATACAGTCCTCTTGGAGTTGCTGGTAAGAGACAAGTAGTTGCACCAGCAGTTACTGGTTTCAACATGGAAGATTCTAATAGAGATGGAAAAATCTATGCAACCTTTGATAACTACACTGGTGTTGCAACCGATGTCAAGGCAATTCTAGAAATTGTACGACTGGAATTTTGATAATGATTAATAGTCAATAACGAGTAAAATAATATGAGAACAGTACCAGGCACTGGAGCACAGTTTACTCCAATCTTTAACTCTGACTATGGTGTAGAGTCCTTCATTGTAGGGGCTGGTGGAACTGATTATGATCCGAATGACCCACCAAAAATAGAAGTTGATGAAACCAATCCACCTTTGCAAGAGGGTGTGTTTTTCCCTGTCATCAAAAGTGGAAAAATTGTAAGAATTGCTGTTCTCGAAAAAGGATTTGGATATTCACCACTAATTTTTGAAGGTGGTACAAGAGTTGGTATTGCAACTACGTCTTTTGTTGAAAGTTCTATACTTGTTAGAACTGGTGTAGGTTCTGATGTTTCTGTATCCGTTGCGAGTACGGATTCCCATGTAATTATGGCAGTTGAGGGTAGTAGTGGTTCTTCTATCCTAGAAAACGGTTTTAATAAGACTATTAATCAGGCAGGATATGCTGGTACATCTGCACCAGTTGTACCAGACGGTAGTAGTCTACAGAATGTGTTCTATGGGTTTACACATCCATTTGAATCATATGCAACCAGTGGTTTGGGAACTGGTTCTAAGTACAATGTATTCATTGTTTATGACTCTGGTACTGGTAGTGCAATATCCACGTCTATCGTCCTAAGGGAGGGTGGTAATGGGTATGCGGTGGGTGATACCGTATCTATTGCGGGAACATATATGGGGGGAGCAACCCCACTAAATGACCTTACATTCACTGTGAGTGCTGTTGCAAATACAAGGATTGGGTCAGAGGCAAATGCTGTTTATTCGGACCTAGAAGCAACTACAATATCTGGAATAGGTCAGAGTGCTGTATTTGAAGTTGCAAGAGATGGTATTGGAGATATTGTTTCCATTAATGTAACTAATGGTGGTGTTGGTTATGCTATGACCAGCATACTTAAGATTTTAGGTACAGAAGTTGGTGGTGTAACTCCAGCAGATGATATCTTCCTTTCACCATCAACTCTTGGTGCAGATAAGTTACCAAGGACTTTATATGTCAGAAAGTTAGATAATAATAATTTCACTGTTTCTGGATTATCCACATCGGGAAGATTGGATATTACAGAAGTTGGTGAGGGTATACAATCACTTGAATATGCAGATTCTAATTCATCTAGTATTATTTCAATTGATAATATTGTTCAAAATTCTCTCTATAAGAGAGACCTTGTAGTAGGATTAGCGCAAACTGTTGGATATACAAGTAGTACTATTTTCTTAACTGGAATTAGTTCAATTACTGTTGCTGATACTATTCAAGTAGGTTCAGAATTCTTTAAGATTAACACCATTGGTCTTGGTGCTACAAATGAGTTTGGAGTAACAAGAGGATATCTTGGTAGTAGATCTGATTACCATGCTGTTGGAACGGCAGTAACTATCCATAGAGGTGACTATAACATTGTTGAAGATAAGATTCACTTTACTACTCCACCATATGGAAAAATAGGACCACCAGGTCTAAAGGTTAGTTCTACATTTAGTGGAAGAGCATTTAGTAGAAGGTTTGATCCAGGAACTCCAAACGATAAGAATCTAATATTTGACGATTTATCTACACAATTTGTTGGTGCATCATCAACAGAATTCTTCCTGAAATCTAATGATGAAGATATTGTTGGTATCTATACCAACACTAACACAGTTCTTGCAAGTGGTGTTGATGTAAGTAATAACCCATTAGTATTCATAAACAATGTTCCTCAAATTTCTGGAACTGACTTTGTTGTTGATAATGCATCTGACAAAAATAGAATTAAATTTATCACGGGAGCTCCCTCTGCTGGTAAAATCGTAAGAACTGGAATTACCAGTGGTATTGGATATGCACCACTAATCGGTGCTGGTGCTACCGTTTCTATCATTGGTGGTCAGATTACTGATATTCATCTCAGAGGTTTTGGTAGTGGATACAGGAACCAACCAGAAATCACAGTAGATTCTTCCACTGGTGTGGGTGCTGCATTTACATGTACTGTTGGTGCTGGTGGAACACTGTCATCAATTAGTGTATTGTCTGCAGGCACTGGATATCCTGAACATCGTTATGCGGGTATCTCAACAGCAACTTATGATTCCTCTACAGGGTTACTAACAATTACATCTGTAGCTCATGGTCTAGATGATGGAGATAACATTAAGATTCCAGTTGAGAGTATTGTATTTACCTGTTCACAAGATAGTCATGCAACCAATCATCCATATCCAAGAATAACTGACCCTGCTGCTAATAAGTGGTTACCTGTAACCAGAGTTGATGATGATAATATTCAAGTTAATGTTTCTCCATCACCATCTGGTCAACAATATGACCACACATTTGTAAGTGCTTCACCAAATGCATTGGTTATAGAAGTTGAGACTGTAAAAGTTAATATTGGAATACCATCAAATTATTTCTCAGTTCCCATGGTATATGCCTCTGGGCAGACTGGAAATGGTAGTGGAGCACTAGCAGATATTCAAGTCGGCAATAGTGGTGATATTATATCATTTGAAATTACTGACCCTGGTGAATATTATAGAGTTCAGGATGTTTTAACACCATCTACAGGTTCTAATGGTTTGGTAACTTCAACTTCTGGTACTTTCACAGAATTCTTAGTAGAAGTTGAGGATATTATTACTGATAAGTTTAGTGGTTTCTATCCTGGTCAATTTATTCAGTTTGATAACGTTGAGAGATTCTTTAATGGTACAAAGAAGAAATTTACTCTTACTGTCTCCCAAGGAGGAGAAAGTGAAATTTTAAGTCTCAAAGTAGACCCAACTAGTGATTTAGATTTAGCACAGAATATATTTGTGTATATTAATGATATTCTTCAAGCACCAAATCAAGCATATGATTTTGATGGTTCTAGAATCGTATTTACTGAAGCACCAAAACCAAATTCTAAGTGTACAATCCTCTACTATAGAGGTTCTGACTTAGATGTTGAGCAAGTTGATCCACCAAGAACTATCAAAGAGGGTGATACTGTTCAAATTGGTGATAATGCACTTGACCCAACTGATAGACCACAGTTTGAACGTATTGTTAAAAAGATTATTTCTTCAAACTCACTTGATACCTTTACATATGATAGCATTGGTATCAATACAGATACAACGTTTGAACGTCCTCTAAAATGGACTAAACAGACTCAAGATAAGATTATTAATGGTGTCTTGTATTCCAAGTCTAGACCAGACCTGAAGTCTCGTGTTGAACCGACAGCAAAGTTAATCAAAACACTTGGTACTGGTGCAAATGAAATTTACGTCGATAATGCATATCCATTATTTGTAGATGTTGATAAATTATCAGAAGATATCAACAATGTAAAAGTTGTTGATACTGGTGAAATTAGACCAGCAATCTCTTCAGCAACTGTTTCTGCAGCATCTACTGTTTCTGGAGTTTCAGTTATTGACGGAGGAACAGGATTCTATAGGACATCAAACCCTGTTGTTGCAATTTCTTCAGCAGTAATAAAGCAGAAAGACCCAATCTTTGGTTGGATTGGAATTTCAACTACTTCAGGTATATCAACAACTAATACTTACAATGATATTGTCATTGGAAAACCAATAGTAGCAGTTGGATCTAGTGGTGCCTTAGGAATTTCCACTAACGGTATTGAATGGGCAGAAGAATATATTGGTTTTGGTAATACGATTAACTTTAATTCTGTTGCAGTTGCAAATACTTCAACATATCTTATTGCAGGTGATAGTAGTAAATTGGTTCTCAATACTGGAGTTGGAACTCAATTCAACAATCCATGGACAGAAATTAAACTTCTGAAAGAGGATATTGTTCTTGGTCTTCCAGACCCAGTAATTACCTTTAGTACATATAATGGCAATTTCACGTCAGTTTCTCACTCCAAATTCCATAATAGCAGTGTTGTTGTTGGTTCAAATAATGGTGTGTTTAGTGGTGTTGGTATAGGAACAACATCATTCTTTGAAAGGAGTCCTGGAACTTTTGCTAACTTTAATTCAGTTGCAAATAATGGTGGAGTGTATGTTGCTGTTGGTGATGGTGCAACGATTATCTACTCTACAGATGGTGGATTTATCTGGGCACAAATACCACCATTACCATCAACTAGAAACTTCCTAGATGTAATCTGGACAGGAACTCAGTTTGTATTAGTTGGTGAGAATGGAACTATATTCACTTCACCTGGTGGAATTGCGAATTGGAATAGGATTGTACCTAATATCACAGACCATCTACACAAAATCAAGTTTGAGTATGATGTATATGTCGCAATAAATCATGCGGGTGAACTTCTATTCTCTCTGGATCTTGTTTATTGGACAAAACGATATACAAATCAATTACAGGCAGTTAGTGATGTTGCCTTTATTCCTGCACCACCCCCTGCATTCTCAAGACCTGCAGGAATGGATATAATTAATGAAGATGGTAGATATATTCTTGTTGGTGCAGGTGGAACAATCATGTATGCAGACCCTGTTTATAACAGGGCAACTGCAACAGCAAATCTAGTTAATGGCACTATTGCTAGTGTTGATATTGTCAACCCTGGTTTTGGTTATTTGGCACCACCCCCAGTTATTATTGAATCTGGTTCTGTACTCCAAGAAGAAATTTTCTCAATTAAAGCAGAGGGTGACTTTGGCAATATTGTTGAAGTTGGTGTTGGAAATTCATTCATTGACTTCAAACTTAAGTCTGAAGAATATGACAATGCAACACTAGGTATTGGTTATTCTTCACTTAATGTATTTGGAATTACAAATTCTCAACTTCAAGTAGGTGATTACTTTGTAATTACAGATAGCAATACTGAAATTGGTGCTGGTCTCGGATTAACGGGAATCACAACTAGCACTGGTGGATTGAATAATTATGCTGAATCCGTTGTCGGTACTGCATTTACCACTTTAGATGGTGTGTATAGAGCCGAAAGAGTCAGTGCCCCTCATGCAGGAATCGTTACCGTAAGGTGTATGTTTGCCTTCCAGAATAATGCTGCTATTCAAGTTAATGTAAATAATAACACAAATGGAATTCATGGTAAATATTCTTGGGGTAGAATATTTGATTTCCAGAATAGAGCAACATTTGATCCAAAGCATTTCGTTGTTGATACAAGCAACGGTCTGGTTGGAATTTCAACCTCAGCTGATGTCTTCAGAACAAGGGGTCTGAAGTAACTACAACATTTGTCCACTAAATAAAAGAAAAAGTATCCTAGTAAAATGCCTGCGATAATTACTGAACAATTTAGAGTGATGAACGCCGAAACCTTCGTCAATAGTTTGGTTTCGGTAGGTAACACTGCTAACACTTACTATACCTTTATTGGTCAACCAAATAGTCTGGATGTTCAGGCAGGTGGTTCCCCAGACTGGAACGATGGTCCTGCTCCAGTTGATGGATTTGAGGAAGAAAATTCCATTAAGGAAAGTATTCTTGCTATGAAGAAAGTGACCAAGCAAGATGTTAGAAGAATGATTAGGAAGGTGAACTGGGTTTCTGGTTCTACCTATGAGATGTATCGTCATGATTACAACATCTATAATGTTACCCCTGTAACAAATCAACCAAGTCTTTACTCAGCTAACTTCTACGTTATTAATGAGGACTTTAGAGTTTACATTTGCTTACAAAATGGTACTGACCCAGAAAACCCAAAGGGCAGACCATCATTTGACCAACCAACTTTTGTTGATTTAGAACCAAGACCAGCAGGCACCAGTGGTGATGGTTATATTTGGAAGTATCTATTCACTGTAAAACCATCAGAGATTGTGAAATTCGATTCTATCGAATTTATTCCCGTGCCAGAAAATTGGGGAACAACGGGAGAAAGCATTTCTACTAAAAATAATGCAATCGATGGTAAGGTAGAAATTATTACAATCACTAATAGAGGTATTGGATATCAACCAATCTCAAAGTCATTTACAAATATTCCTATTTTAGGTGACGGTGAAGGAGGAAAGGCAACTATTACTGTTGATTCATTTGGTAAAGTATCCGAGGTATTTGTTACTGATGGTGGAAGTGGTTATACAAAAGGCATTATTGAGTTTAAACCAGGTGCTCCTGGAATCCCATCAGAACTTTCTAACTCTGGTTCATTATCAACTTTCAATGTAATTATTCCACCAAAAGGTGGACATGGATCTGATATTTACAGAGAACTTGGTTCCTATAGAGTTCTGATATATTCCCGTTACTTAACTGATGAGTCAAACCCAGATATTATTCTAGGAAACGATTTTGCTAGAGTAGGAATTGTCAAAAATCCAATGATTCTTGGTAGTGACACAGAAAGACTTACAACTGGTGAAGTAAGTGCATTGAATTCTATGAAATTGTCTGGTGTTACTACACAGACTACATATCCAGTTGATTCAATTATTACACAAACCACTGGTTTAGGTGTAACTGCTATTGGATTTGTTGCTTCTTGGGATAATGTAACAGGTGTTCTCAAATACTACCAACCAGTTGGACTAGCAACTGAAGGTGTAAACTATAAAATTAATGACTTCTCATCATCAATTGCTGGTGGTGGATCATTTAGTATTAATTGTGGAAAAATTATTGGTCCAGCACTTAGTATTGACACAAACTTTACGGGTATTAGTACCGTAATAAATAATAGGACATATCAGTTGGGCAGCAACTTTGTGGCTGGAATTTCGTCAGCAGAATACAACAAAAAATCTGGTGAAATCATCTATATTGATAATAGAAGGGCAATCCCCAGGTCCACAAGCCAAAAAGAAGATATTAAAATCGTATTGGAGTTCTAAAGTCAAATGCCACAGAATACTAATCTAAATGTATCTCCATATTTTGATGATTTTGACTCTAGCAAAAATTATCAAAGAGTTCTATTTAAACCTGCAACTCCATTACAGGCAAGAGAGTTAACCACTCTACAATCCATCCTACAGAATCAAATTGAAAAATTTGGACAGCACTTCTTTAAAGAAGGTTCTGTCGTAATTCCTGGTCAGGTTGCTTATGATTCACAATACACATCTGTTCAAATTGATGAATCTCACTTAGGCATACCAGTATCATTATACGTTAGCAGTCTAATTGGTAAAACAATTAGAGGTGATACTAGTGGTGTAAAGGCAAAGATTGAAGGATTTATCACCAACGCAGAATCAGAAAGAGATAATTTTACACTATATCTTAAGTATCAGAGTTCAAGTAATAATGACTTTTTCACTGATAAGTTTTTAGATGGTGAAAATCTCGTAGCAGAAGAAGACATTTTTTATGGTGTTTCTGCTATTAGGGATGGATCTACATTTGCAACTACAATTATTCAAAACTCTACTGCGACTGGTTCTGCAGTAAAGATTGCCTCTGGTGTTTATTTTGTCAGAGGATTTTTTGTAGAGGTAAAACCACAAACAGTTATTTTAGACCAGTATTCAAATACTCCTTCATATAGAGTTGGACTTCTAGTTAATGAAGAATTAGCAGTTGCTTCAAATTCTTACGAAGATTTATTTGATAATGCACAGGGATTCTCTAATTTCTCTGCACCTGGTGCCGATAGACTAGAATTTGGTCTCACACTAATTAAAAAAGAAATTGATGACTTTAATGATGAAAATTTTGTAGAACTCTTGAGAGTTGAAAATGGAAAACTACAAAGTTTCGTAAAAGAAAGCAATTATAATCTCATCAGAGATGAGTTGGCAAGAAGAACTTATGATGAGTCTGGAGATTATTATGTAAGACCATTTTCACTATCTGTCAGAGAGTCACTAAATGACAGAATTGGTAATAATGGTATATTTAATGAGACTCAGGCAACCAAATCAGGAAATACACCTAATAATGATTTGGGTTCTTTACTTATATCTCCAGGTAAAGCAGTAGTTCGTGGATATTCAATAGAAACTATTGATACTACAATTATTGATTTTGATAAGACAAGAACTACAGATAAAGCAGAAAATCAAGCAATACCATTTAGTGTTGGTAGACAAATTTTTATTGATAACGTTAATGGTTCTGCTCCTGTTGGATTTGGAAGCACTTCCCATGTAGAACTTTATGATAGCAGAACATCAGTTAGTGGTGTGAAATCTGGTCAAAAGATTGGTATTGCGAGACTCTATGATTTAAAACTGAGAAATGCAGCATATGAGGATTCAAAAACTCAGTTTGAGGCATCATTGTATGATGTTCAAACATATACTGTATTACGTTTAAACACAACAGCAAATCTATCAAAATCAACGTACATTGAAGGTAATTCAAGTGGTGCCAGTGGATTTGTTGTAGAAGATGTTGTTGCATCAAACTTGGTAAGACTGTATCAAGTTTCTGGAACATTTAAGAAAGAAGAGTCATTATCATTCGATGGTATTCCAGATGGTAGAATTATTACGAATATTCGTGACTTCTCATTAGCAGATGTTCATCAGATTGCTGCGGATAATTACACTGTTGGTCTTGGCACATTTACGGCAGACCCAATTCTTTCCCAGTCAACAATACTGACAGAACCTGGTGCTCAGTTTACTATTAGTGCAGGGTCTGTTGGTGTAAGTACTGTAACTAGTTCTGCCCAAACACCATTTGTAGGAATTCAAACTGGTGATATTGTAAGTTATACAAAGCAAGGTTTTACAATTCCAACTTTCAATAAAGTTATTGAAGTAACTAATAGTCAATTAAAACTTGCAGTTACCCCTAATATAGCAAATCAAGTTGATGGTGATTTACCAACAGTTGGTATTACTGCTAATGATTTTAAGAAAGTATCTCTGGAAGTTCTTAATACTTCAAATGCTTTCCTATATGCTGAATTAAACAATAAGAATGTAGAAAGTTTAGATTTAAGCACATCATCAATCATTATTAGAAAATCATATAATGTCACTGTTGCGTCGAATGCTTTCTCGGCAACTTTGGAGTCGGATATTGATTTAACACTAGAACCATTTGATGAAGAAGACTATAGTCTCGCATATGTTGGTGGTGATATTGAACCACTCAACAGTCAAAAAGTATCTGTATCTGGAAGAACCATTGGTTTAACAAACCTAGTTCAGAATGGATCTGCAATTCTTACAGTAACATTTAAAAAGGTAAATGCTACTGAAAAAGCAAAAATATACAACAGATGCGAAAGTTTAGTTATTAATGGTTCAACAAAAACTTCATCTGGTATTGGAAGAACCACCCTTGATGATGGACTAGTCAATAGTTCATACTATGGATTAAGAGTACAAGATAAAGATATTTCACTGAATGTCCCTGATGTTATTAACGTCATGGGAATTTATGAGTCATCAACAATAGCTGACCCCACACTTCCTAGAATTCACTTTAGTGCTTTAAATTCTAGCATTGCAAACCTAATTAGAGGTGAACGAGTAATTGGTTC
>Ga0163109_10000702_pt1 | contig 26659 bp, 37 predicted proteins | sample CRUFie1St13metaG_FD_108704 | JGI IMG/M metagenome (GOLD analysis project Ga0163109, IMG submission 108704) | Marine microbial communities from the Costa Rica Dome - CRUD Field 142mm St13 metaG | ecosystem: Environmental > Aquatic > Marine > Oceanic > Photic zone | place: Costa Rica: the Eastern...
CTAAATATATAATACTATTATATGCGTTGTTTGATGTTAAATATAATCTAACATTTTCAGATGTATCTCTAAATTGCACATCACCATAAACATCAAGAGCATAAGATGGACTTGATGAACTTCCAATGGTAATTGCATTAGTCGTTGAATTTCCATTATCAGTAACTTCTTGCAACGTATCGGCTGTTCCGACTTGAGTGTCAACGTATGCTTTTATACTTTCACTTGTTGCTAAACTTGTAGCACTTGCAGTTCCAAAAGTATCGTCATCTATGTAACTACTAATTGCAACACTTCCAGAATCAATACTTGTTGCTGTAATATCAAAGCCACCAACTGTTCCTTTTGTTTTGTTTTGGTATTGAGCCGCTAAGTCATCTTGATTAATTAAAACAATAGATCCAATATTTATGTCATCAAATAAAGCTGTTGATGTTACGTTTATTACAGTATCACCAGCACTCTGATTAGATGTTACATTTAACTCCATTATTTCACCACTATTAGAGTTTATTAAATTAAATGTATCACCGCTTTTAAATACAGCCGAATCAAGTGGCTCAATCGGCACTTGACTTAATGATTTTTGCTCCTCTATTCTAACAAATGTAACTGTTCCTGTAAATGTTGTTCCAGCTTGAAATTTTATTTGTGTATTTCCTAAACATTGTTTGTAGATAATATAATCACCACTTGTTGTGACCACCTCAGTTCCACCACTTGTTCCAGCTTTTACAGTTAAAGTTCCAGCTGTGACCTCGACCCTAAAACTTATTTTATAGGTTTTTTCTAATTCTAAAACATCTTGAACTAAATCACTTGTTGACCCAGTTGCTGTAAATTTAGCCTTAGAGATAGTTGTATCAATACTCCAGCCAGTTCCTAAAGTCCAACCAGTAGCGGTGTTAAAGTTACCATTTACAGAAACATTTGAGCCAGTAGATGCAACTGTTTTTCTTAAATAAGCAACTGGTGCATTTTGCATTAAAGCATTTGTAACTGGCCCTTGCATTCTAGCATTTGCTAAAGGTGCATCAGTTTGTGAGCCACCTAAACCACCTAAATCATTTGTTGTTGTTGTTGCGGTTACAGTATCTCTTATAATTTGATAACCCTCATAATCCCATTCGTCTTGTAAAGTAAAAAAACTTCCTCTTCTAAAAAAATATTCTGGGTCAGTTTCATTGCTTCTTGTTTCTCTAAGCCTACCTATTGGATTGACATATCTAGGTCTTTCAGCTGTTCCACCACCACTTGCAGTTGATGTTTGGTTTTTCAAAGCCTCACTTACTACTAACCTCATTGTTGGTGATATAACAACTTTAACTTGACCACTCAAAAATTCATCAATTAGTAATTCAGTAAATGTTTTTGTTCCACTTAATGTGCCTCGACCCCATTCCCCATCTGGATTTGTTTTTACAAATGTGCTACCATTGTTAACTCTTAAAGCACCGATTGTAGCTTGTAAAACAGCATCACCCCAAATCAAAGTTCCAAAGTCATGAATCTCTGTATTGTTGCTGTTGTTTATAGTAGTAACAACTTGATTTCCATAAGACGCATTTTGCGTTGTATTTAGAGTTTGTAAAAAGCCCATAAAGGCTGAATTTGTAAGTAGTTGAATATCTGGCTGAGGAGTTCCAGCATCAAAAGTAACTGGCACATTTGTGCTAGGTACTAATATTTGTGTGGGGTCTTGTAAAGTATTTGACCAGCTTACTGTTCCAGATGGTGTTGTTCCACTACTTAATGGGTCTGGCAACAAAATACTTACTAAAGGATTTCTTTGAACAACTGTTCCAGTAAAATTATTGTATTCGCTAAAACGACAAAAGAAAGACCCTCCATTTTGTGTTGCATAATCCTCAATATCTAAAAAGAATGACCATGCACCATTCATTGTTATTGCATTTCCATTAGCATCTACAAATGGAATTTGCTCTTGAAAACCTATATAATTAGTTTCTATGTTACGCCTTGACTTTATTACATACTTTGGTGACTTAACTATTGGTGACCAATCGGCTTTTAATACCCAGTAATAAGTTCCAGTTGTTTGCTCATATTGCAAATAATATTCAGTTGTTCCATCAGTTGCATAAAAATTAAACTTTATTGAACACCACCATCCTCCAGTATGTTGAACAATATTTGAGTTAGATAAATCCCAAACCCAGTTTAATGGAATCGATAAAAATAAAAAGTTAGCACTAGATGGGTCAATAATAGTCCCTTGAAATATTTCTTGACTTGTAGCATCATTTCCAAATGGAAAACCACCATAATAATTTTTGGAGGCAAAACTTAAAAAGTCAGCTGAGGCTCTATGTGTTATTGGCAAATAATTATATTTAGTTCCAACTAATTTACTTATTTGGTCTGGTCCAACTGTTTGTTCATATCTAGTGAAAAAAGTATCGCCTAAATGGTCTTGGCTAGATTGTAAAGCTCCAAACCTATTATATTGTCTTGTATTGATATTATCAGGATTATCAATAAAACCAGTTTCGTCTTGTATGTATTCTGGTATTTGTACTATCCAAAACTCATGTTTCCAATAAGTTATCCTTGCACCCCAATGCCTTAAAAGCTCTTTTAATACTGTATAGCAATTTTCTGGAGTGAATACTTGTTGATCGTTTTTTGTGTGAAACATTGAGACCACACATTGAGTATTTCCAAAAGGGTCAAAGTTTTGATTAGTGTTTGGCATTGCACCATTGTACCAATTTATTGCGGTAGTAAATCCATAATCTTGAGTAACTCCTTGACCATTTACTCCGCTTATCGCAGCTCCAGTTTTAGCTAAAATTTCTCTTATCCAAAAAGTATAAATAGCTGGTCCAAAGTACATATTTTCTTGAGCATAGTTACCCATAACCCTATCAGCAAAATCCTCATTGCTCAAATCAACAAAATCAATATCTTTTAATAATGCTAAACCATCAACAAAAGTTAATTTTTGTTCATAAGGAAATGAAACATCCTCACCAGCTCCTAAATCCATAACCATAAATCCAGACCACAATGGTTTTGTTGTACTATATGTAGAACTAGATGCTCTATATAAATGTAAATAAATTTGCCTTTCTTGAAAAGTAGTTCTAAGTTCCTCTATAAAATCTTGATGTAAAGTGTTTTGAACTAAAAAAGGTAGCTCACATTGTGAACTTAGTATTGGTGAAAATCTATCCTCTTGGTCAGTTTCGTAAGTTATAACTGGTCCTCCTTTTCCTAATACTATTTCTGTTGCTGTGCCAGAAAAGTTTGCAACAAACAATTCAAGATAATAATCTAAACCATTGTTGCTCTTATATGATGAAAAATATTTTTTTCCAAAACTCATATTTATACACTTCTTAGCCTACTCATTCCACCTCTTTGATTACTAATAAAAATATCATTTCCACTTATACGTCCAAACACTTCAACTTGTTGAGTTCCACCTCCATTTATCATTCCTTTTAATTTATCTAAAGGAGCAACAACTTCTGGATTCGATGCACTGGTCCCAGCTCCCTCACCAATCAATCCTAATGTTGGACCAGTTACTAAACCTCCTTGAGCAAAAGCTGGAATTAAAGAATTAAAAGCACTTCTCGCAAGACCAGCAGCCAATCCAGCAATTACTGGAATTAGAAAAGGTGCTATTTTTAAAGCTGGATTTGACAAAGCATTGCTTATAGCGGCTGCAACTCCTTGAGATATTAATGCCCCTATTGTTTCTCTTATTGCATTTTTTGCAGTTGTAGCAAACTCTTTCATATTGTTTGCTCCTTGTTGTAACTGTTGACCTAAAGATTGACCCATTTTTAGAATAGATTGCTCGGTCATTCCAAAAGCTTCGGCTAGTTGTTCTGTTAAAGTTTTTGTTTTAAATAATTCTTCATTTGCTTTTTTGAAATCCTCAAATGAACTAAATGCTGGTTCTACGTCACCAACTATTGTATCTTTATTTTCTGAATCTGGTGCTGTCGGCGACCCCAAACTTAAAGGATTACTTAAAAAACCTAAAGCTTTCGCTAGTTCGGATGCTTGATTTTTTATTGCATCTGCAAAACTAGTAAATTCTGTTTCGTAATCTTTAGATTCTTTTTTAAATTCTCTAATTGTGTCACCAATGCCCAAAGCTATGGCAAATCTACCGCCTAAAATTTCTGTTAAATCTGCTGCCGCTTCAATCAAAGCATTTCTCCACCATGACCAATCAGATAATCTAACTTTAAATGCTTCATAATTTTCTCTAACAAACATAAACCCAGCAACCATAGCCGCTAGACCCATTAAAATAATACCAGTTCTACTAAAAAGATTTGAAAATAATTTTAACAAACTACCAGAAACAGACAATAATGGACCAATAGCAGCTGCTAACAAAGTAAAATTTGCAATACTTTGTTTTAGTTGAGGATTCATATTTTGTATGTTTTCTACAAAACCTTTAGCCCAGTTTAGTATTTTTTGAGCTACTGGTAGCAACATAGTACCTATTTCTACACCTAAATCATTTAAATCACCTACTAAAATTCTAGTTTGATTTGCAAAACTTCCAGATGTTCTGTTAAAATCACCAATTGCTTTTGTGCTTTGTTGAGCTGCAAGTTGAAAAGTTAAAGTTGCTTTTTCTACTCTCGTTAATTCTTTAAAAATTAAACCTTGTTCTAAAGCAAAAGTTTTTAAATCTGCTTCTGTTATTGCAATTCCTAAAGATTTTATTGATTCTCTTTCACCTAATAAGGCTTTTGTCAAAGCTAAAGATGCTCCCTCAGCACCTCCAGAAAAGTTTGTGAATGAGGCTAAATCCACAGCCAATTCATTTACTTGTTTAGATAAGTTTAAAGCTTCTTTTTCAGTAAAACCAAAACCAACTAATAAATCACCAGTGTCACCAAGCATTTGTTTTGCAGCCTTACTTGATAGACCAAAAGAATTTTTGAAAGTGTGTGCTGTATTTTCAGCTTGTTTTTGTATGCTACTAAAAACTGTTTTGAATTTTGAATCTGTTTCCTCAAAATCACTAGCCATTTTTATTGCAGCGGCTCCTAAACCAAGAACTGGTATGGTGATATTTCTTGTAAGAGTCTGACCAGTACGTTCCATTTTTGCACCAAACCTACTGACACTTTTTTGAGCCTTTTTCATTGCTCTGTCAAAGCCTTGGAAATCAGCTCCAAACATTACAGTTAATTTTCCAACAAGTCCTAATGCCATTTTTTATTTAGTTTTGTGTTCCGATAATTTTTTAATATACTCAGCTTTTTCTTTCAACTTTTTATAATCTATCTCTTTTTGTTTCTTGTCCCACTCAAATTCAATCAGATCAGTTGGCTTTAACTTTTTACCTTTTGCTATTTGTATATTTAATAACAATGTTGTTTGCCACCTTGTTCGTTCCCAGTTTGCTCTTTCTTTTATATTTTCAATCTCATAAAAACCATCCAACTTATTCCAAAAATGTTTAGGCAAGTAGTCGTAAAATTCCTCAACTCCCATTCCTAAATATCCAAAAGCAATTTTCTCAAGTTTACGCCAAGAAAGTTTTTCTTTTACTTCTTGGCTTTTTGCTTTTTTTCAGTATCACCGCCCATTTGCTCTGCAAGAATTTCCATAGCCTTTGCAATAGAATCATAATCATTATCTATTAAGTCAGCTAAGTCATCTATTGTTATTTTGCACTCTTGCTTTGCAGCTCTGTAACCATCCTCTATTCCGCAATAAATTAAATTTAAAGCATTGTCTAAAGTCATGTTGTTACCTAGTTTATCTAAATCTTGCAAAGTTGTATTAGTTTTAGATGAATATTTTCTTAAGGCGTTAAAACCAAATTTTATTGGATGTTTTTTATTATCTATTTTTATAAAAGTATAATTCATTTTTGTTTAGTTTAAAAGGATCAGAGCAATGATACTAAACAAAAAGTATCAAAGCTCCTCACCTAAAGTTTTAGTTTACTGTTTGTGTAATAGCACCAGTCCCCTCTATACTTAGAGAATATGTTGCCGTGTCCTCTGTTCCGCCAGTAAAGCTCATTGATGTTATAAAACCACTCCCAGCATAACTTACATCATTAGAGGATGTATCTCCAAATATAAATGAGACCGCTGTTCGGTTAGTTCCTAATAAATTAGATGCTGCTAAGTCATCAGCTCCATTTGTTAAAGCCGAGCCACTTGCATCAGTCCAAGCATAAGCACCATCTATATCAATAGAGAAATCTCTTACTCCTTCTAAAATTTCTTTAAATCCAGCACTTTCTTTGTTAGTAATCTCTCTTGGTGAGTGATTCATATTTAACGTACAGTTTTGAGCAAAGGCAACAAGATTAGTTGTTCCAGAGCTATAAACTTTTATTTCTGTTCCATTTAAAATAGCCATTTTCTTTTATTTTTTATTAATTAATTATTTTTTTCGGCATTTACTTTTTTGCCTTTTTTTTCTTTTTTTTCTTTTTTGTCTGTTTCTTTAAATACATATCCATTCTCTTTTAAAAATTTTAATGTTTCTTTATTTTTTATTATCATGATTGTTCCAGCCTTATTTAGTTGACCATACGCCCTCCAATCTTTTTCTAGTTTTATTTTCATATTATTTATGTTGTTGGATTAATTTGTCTAATTTCAAAATCTAAAGCTTTTCTAAAAATACCAGAATCACCGCTAGTGTCATCAAATATATCATTGTAACTTTGAAATTGACTTGATTGTATTGTTTCACCTCCATATGTTCCCTCATTAATTCTATCCATTGCAACTCTAATTTTTTGTGCTAAATCAGATGCCTCAGAATATGTTTCACTATAACAAGAAATCATTACGTCATTAGTGTCAAGTGTACTTGCACCATCCTTTGTGTCATTAGGGTCAACACCAGTTATATCATAAATTATAAAAGGAAATTGAGTTGTTTGTGGTGCTACATTAGGAAATATCCTTGTTCCTACTAAATCAAAAACATCACCACTACCTCCATTGTATAAAATATTATATATAGCTTTTCCTAATTGCATTTTAACTGTAACCTAATGTTCCAAATTTAACTAATTTTTTTGATTCTCTAAACATCACTTTTCTCGCATCTACTAGCATGTTAGTCATCAACATTCTTTTTGTTTTGTCAAAGGCTGGTTTTATGAATGGTCTAGCTGGTCCCCATTTATAAGTTGGATTATCAGCATCTCGACCCATTTCTATCCAAGCCCCATAAAAACCACTTCTACCGCTTTTATTATTAAAAGCTCCTTTAGCTCTAAGACCAACATAACCACCTCCAATTCTTCTTGATGCAGTTGTTGTTATAAATCCAACTGACTTTTCTAATATACTTGAGCCAATACTTCCATTTTTAAATTTCATTCCACTTATATTAGATTTTATTTCTTGTTGCAAAGGCTTTGAGTTTTCCCTAAATATTCTAGTCATATTTTTTGGTGTGTTTAATTGTCTAGGAAAATCTCTAAAAAAGTTTTGTAGTTCTTTTATTCCAATAACATTTACTCCAACTCTGTTTTTTGTTCCAGTTGTTCCAGCCAATCCAGCCGCTTGACTTCTACTTCTATCTCCAAATGTTAAAGCCATTAATCTTTATTTTCGCAAATTATTTCTAAAAAAGCTGTTCTACCATCTATCTCATTAATTACTTTAGGAAAATAGAATTTTCCATCATAAGTAATTCTTGATTCCAAAGTTAAACTTGCAACATCTAAATTTCTAATATAAATATGCAACCTAGTCATTCCAGTAATTTTACTAGATTCGTCTGTTTTTTCACTTCCCCCCTTCCATTCGATTGCAGCCCAAACTGTTCGGAAAAGGCTATAAGACCTTGTTAGTTCACCATAACTATTTGCTGAGGTGCTAACATTGTGAATCTCAACTCTTCTATCTAGTTCGCCTATTGTCATCCTACTATTTGTACTTTATAAGTATTTAAAAGCCACTTAACATTTTGAGGCAATTCAGTTGCTATTCTACCAATTACAACACTAGACCTATTTTCATAAAAGTTTGCAATTGTTAAAAGAATAGCTTGTTTTATTATTTCTGGAACATCACTTGCAGAACTTCCATAACCAACTGTATATCTTGCTATAACCGCATCATTTCTTTTTGTAATACTTGGAAAACTTTGACCATCAGCTAATTGTATTTGTGATGGCTCATAACTTAACATTTTATCATAAACAGTTGCACTTAATGTTTGCAAACTATTATCACTATCATAATATTTTACATATTGCACATCATTTACTTTACTTTTAAATAATGTTTCTAACTCTTTAAAACTACTACATGTTTGGTCTATTACTGTATTTATAAAAAATCTATTAGTGTACTCTTCACTAAGTTGAGTTGCAGCTTTTATCAAAGATTCAATATAAGTGTCATCCGCAGTTGTATCAACTTTTAAATGTGCTTTTGCCTCAGTTAAACTTACTGGAAATGTACTAGCGGCTGTAATTACTTGATATGTTTTCATATTGTTAAGTTATAAAAAAAGGAGTGATGGTTAGTCCACCACCCCTTTTCTGAATTAAGTATTAATACTAAGCCTCCAAGTTTTTCTGGAATGTTGTCGCTTGAACAGCAGCAGCATCTACTAAAGATGTGATAACCATTCTTGGCAATCCTTTTGCTGAATTTGTATATGGGTCAAATAGTATATCTAAACCACCAAATTGAGCAATATGCACTTTAGAGAAATCTCCAAATAAAGCAGCAGTTTTAGTAGCATCAACTCCAACACCAGAGTTTAAGTTAGATGTAATAAATGAAAAATATCCATTTAATGTTTTGTCTCTATTGTCATATAAAGCTGACACATTTGATACTTGGTCTAACACCTTAACGTCTGCATAAGCAGCTGGGTTTAAAATGTACGCCATTCTAGCACCCTCTAAAGCAACATTTGCAGCTAATAAATCAGTTTCCATTTTTAACACATTTGCAGCTGAGATAACAGTTGTTGCAACAGATGTAGCGTCTTTGAATAAAGATGTTGGTGCATTAGTAACGTCATCATTTCCTAAGAAAGCTGATTCCATAGTTGCAGCAATATTAGCCGCCATGTTTCTTTGTAGAGCAGCTTCTAATCCAGTATTTTGAATCATTGCCTCTTGGCTCATGTTTACAATAGAAATCAATTTTTTAGGGGACAGCGTGACCGCACTTGTAGTTCCATCTGTGCTTACAGTTCCACTTGACCCATCCTCAGAAACAAACGTTGAATCTATTCCAGAAAATACTGGGAATTTCATATTATTGATTCCAGAGTAAAAATTAGCTCCAGCACTTGTTAAAACTAAGTTTGCCTCTAGTTGGTCAGTAAACGCCATAGTTTGTGAAGAGTTTACATCAGCAGCATTAACATTTGCTCTTGTTAAAACGCTTGATGGTATTCCAACTCCTTTAACAGAGCCTCCAGTATATCTACATTCGTTGATAGCCTCTTGGTGCATTTCTTTAACTATGCCATCCATGTTACCAGTATAAGCAGCTCTAGCAGCAGCTTGAAAAGTAAATTTTTCTAGGTCTTTGTCTTTCTTTGTAGCTGTAACTCCAGAAACAACCGCAGCGTTACGCTTGATAGTTTCCATTTTTTCAGCTCTTTCAATCTTAGCGTCTAGGTTATCTATTTCAGTTAATAACCCATCCACTTGACTGTTTTCGTCAGAGGTCAAATCTCTTTCCTCAGTTGTAGCAACATCTTTAATGTTTTCCAACTGAGAAATAATGTCTGATCTTTCCTCCTTTAAAATAATTGATGTTTTCATTTTATAATTTTTAAATTTATTTTCTCTTTTTTAATTCAATATTTAATGAGATAAGAGAATTTCTCACTAAACTGTTTTTCTTTTGTTCTTTAGTTTTTTCAACTAAACTTTCTTGATATTCTTTTAAACCTCTCTTAGCAACAACTAAATCACTTTCAGCCTGACTATATGCTGGAAATGTTACGCTTGAGATGTCAAATATTTGGTCAAATTTTTTGATTGTTCTAATATTGTTACCATCAGCATCAGTTGACCATTCGTCTCCATTTGGAGCAATTGTAAAGGCAAACGAACTCTGGCTTATATCCCCTCGCTTTAAGGAAATAGCTAAATCTTTTGCGTAAGAAAGCTCTGGGTCAATTTCAAATTCATACCTTAAACCTTTTTCATCCGCTCTTAAATTTAATGTGCCAAAACCATTTTTGCTACGAGCCATTATTTTTGAGGCGTCATGATTAATTAAGGCTCTGACGTCTGATTTTTGAATCAATTCATCAGTAAAAGCTCCTCTTTCTATATATTCATAAAAGCCACCAAGATTGTTAGACCTAGAATCATATACACTAGCATATCCAACAACAACATCTTTTCCCTCTTCATTAGTGTCAACTCTTGTTTCTATATTAAAAATTCTTTTTTCCATATTATTATTTTTTATTGTTCTGTTATTCATAACGTCCATAATTTCTTTATGTGATTCAAATGCCATATATACTTCAAGTGAATCTAGTTGGTGAGTATGAAATCCATCACCTTGACCATCCCACCCCATTTCTTTAGCTTCATTGATTGCCTCTTCTTTAGTATCATATAAATTCATTTCAATGCCATCAGTAATCATTGTGCCTACTTTTTTTCTATAATTTTTTTCTTCTTTCATTTTTTTTACAACTGGGTGATTATCTGGTAGCAAATCAGTATCATGTTTGCCTCCTCTAAATTTTCCATTTTTTACAGCGTAAAGAAAAGAATTAACTCTGGCTAAAGCCCATTGGTCAGGGCTTTTAACTGTTGGACGTACACTTTGAGGATTTGTATTGTAAGCTCCAATCCCCCTATCATAAACTTTTTCAAGTTTAGCATAAGTAACTTTTGTATTCCAATTTTTTTTTGAATCTTTAACGTCTTCATTATGATCTTTAACTTTATTCTCTAAAGCTGTTTTTATTTTTTTTGAAACTCTTTCTTCTTCTTTAATAATTTCTTTTCTTTTTCTTTCACTCCATTTTACAGCAGCATCGCCTCCCCACAAAGCCCAAGCTATTCGTCCGGCACTTGGAAAACCATCTTGATCTGGATAAAAACCTTTTCCTTTTTTATCAACTTCATGTCTTTTTAAATAGCTAAACATTCTAGTAACTCTATCTGGAGTTAGTTCATTATTTATTATCATATTAGCTGTTTTTAAACCAACCTCAGTCCCACCTCTTCCAAACTCTTTACGCCATTCTTTTCCTTTTTTTGCTTCATTAATCATGCCTTCAGTTGAGGTTAAATCAATGTCACTTAAAGCTCTGTAATCACTATTCGCGTCATCGGCTTCTTTTTTTGAATCATAAATACATGAGCCATTTTCACCCCATTTCCATTTACCATTGTCACACTGTATACTAGGCATCTTCTCCAATTTTATCTATTGTAGTCATATTCATTTGCATGAAATGTTTATCACCGCCCTCAATAGAATTCATATTTTCTTTTTGTCTAACTTCATTTATTGTCATGTAGCCATTTGTTATTGCACTTCTATAAGCCTCTGTTCTTGACTTAACATCACCCCTCAATAATCCATTGACATTAAACTCAACAAACTTTGACCCAAGCTCATTTGTTCTAAATAGTTTTAGATTCATCTCTTGCTCCAACCTATTTATATAAGGCATTAACGTATAAGTTAAAAACTCTTGAGATTGCATTTCAATATTATTAAAACTAGATTTGCTTAAATCTTTTAGCATGTGAGGTGGGATGTTAAATATACGAGCTACCTCTTCAATACTAAATTGCCTGCTAGATAAAAACTGGGCTTGTTCTGGACTTATTGAGATTGGTTTAAATGTAAGACCCTCTTCTAAAACAATTGTCGAATTACTATTTTTTAATTTACCATAGTTGTTATTAAAACTTGTTTTTAATCTTTGTAAAGCGGTATCACTTAAAGCTCTATCTGTTTGCAAAATAGAACTTGGCTTAGCACCATTAGAAAAAAATGTGTTTCCAAACTCTTGCAAATTTTCAGAATATTTTAAAGCTTTAGCACATTGATCAATAGGACTTATTCCATCAATACCATTATCTGTAAGCGTTTTAAAATGTAAAATATCAGATGAATCTAAAACCCCTCCATTGTCAACTTGATAAAATAATTCACCTCCATTAATTACAACTGTAACATTTTCTGGATTCAAGCATATCAATTCTACTGGTGTTCCAGAATTGTTTCTTACTATTTGCACATAACTATTTCCCTCAGTACAAATACAGAGCATTATGTATTCAAAAAATGTTATTTTATTTTGATAAAAATTTGGCTTAAACTTTATTAATTTGTATATTGGACTTTTTACATCCTCAAGTTTGTCACCATTATTTTGTTTTGAATAAACAGAAATTGGTAAGGATGAAACACTTTCAGCCAATAATCTTATTGCACACCAAACCGCAGTGAGTGTCAAGGCTTTGTCAGTATCAAAAGAATTTGAATCTGGAAATAATGTGTTTAAAGATAAATCTCTTTTTTGAGTTTTTGCTGGGATGAATACGTTTGTAATTCTCTCTAGTAAAGTCAAGGTGAAATAATTATTTTCACAATAATACTACGCTATTCGTTTTTTAAAAAATAATTTATAATATTTTTTTTAACAATTATAAAACCAATATATCTCTTTGGTCATAAATACTATCGCTACTTTCAGTTGTAAGATAACAACCCAAAGCCATTACTAGAGCAACAACTGGGTCTATGCGGTCTACACTTTTATTTTTGCTTGGCTTTATATTTCCAGCTGGGTCTTCTTGCAAAGCAATGTTACTAACACACCAATTCATGCAAGGATTGTTATTATGGATTATATTTTTTGCAAGTATCTTAGCCTCTAAAGTTTTTGTTGGCATACTCATTGATCTAAACCCTTGACCAAATGGGTCCATGTTAGCACCCTCATTTTGTAAATCAATAACTAATTGACTAGCATTCCACCTATCGTAACAAATAGATTGTATTCTATATTTTTTTGAAAGCTCGTTTATCTTTGCTTTTATAAAATTATAATCAGTCACATCACCACTTGTTCCATAAACATGACCATCTCTCAGCCATGCAACATAATCAACCCCATCCCTTTCACTCCTTTTCTTTGCATTATCCTCTGGAATAAATATGTATGGAATAAAAACAAACTTACTATCTACATTAAATAACAAAACAAAAGCTGTTAAATCTCTTGTTGAGGCTAAGTCGAGACCACCCCAGCATTCTTTTCCCTCTAAAATATTATAATCAAATTCTTGATGACACGCATTCCATTCACCAGATGTAAGCCATGCCGAATGAGATTCAGTCCATTGGTTTAACATTAAACGTCTAAAAGTGTTTTGATATGAGGGAACGTCAATTGCTCTTTGACTTTCTCTTTTCATATATTCTTTTTTTAAGCTAATACCATAATTTGGATTGGCTTTTTTCCAAGTAGATTCTAGAGTAATATCGTCATCAGCATTAGCTTCATATATAACAGAGTAAAAACTTTCATCTTTTATTGTGCCATCATTTACTTTTTTTGCATAAGAATATAATTCAAAACAAATTGTATTTTTATCATAACCAGCTGTTGTTATTGCAATTATTAGAGGCTGTCTTCTTGCTCCAGTTGAGGTTAATAATGTGTCAAATAAATCCCTAGATTTTGCGGTGTGAACTTCGTCATATATGACACAATTAGCTGAGAATCCATGTTTGGTATTTGCATCAGCACTTATAGCTTGAAAAAAATTTCCTTTAGATTCATTGACAATTGAGTTTCTATACACTTTACCTCTATCAGATAATTCTTTATTTTGTAAAACCATGCTCTTAGCTATTGAAAATAAAATCCCACTTTGGTTTCTGTCAGATGCCGCACAATATATTTCAGAGCCTCTTTCGGAATCCATGTATAACATTAGAAGAGCAATTGAAGAGGCAAGTGTCGTTTTTCCGTTCTTTCTACCTAGCTGAATGTAAACTGTTTTAAATTTTCTAAGATTTGTTTCTTTATGTTTCCAGCCAAATATATCACCTACAATTTTACTTTGCCATTTTTCTAGTTTTAAAGGCTCACCAGTTTTTTCTCCTTTTGTATGTGTGCAAAAAGTTTCAATAAAACCAATAGCTTTTTGTGCAGCTTTTTTATCAAAGTAATATTTACTCAAAGTAATTATTTATTTGTGTATTATTATTTGTAACTGGAGCTGATATGTTTGCTCTTGCACTTGGTGTAATTCCAAAGTTTGCTGCAAGTTTCAAAGCATTATTCAAAGCATCATTTTTCATTTTTACAAATGGCTTGGCTTGAGTTCTAATTATGTCACCATTAGTATTTTTGAAAGTGTCAACTCTACCAGTTTTTTTTAATTCAGTTTCGCATTCTATGTATGTAGCCATCTCATTGCAATAGGCTAAAATTAAACTAAGGTCAACATGATGTAACATTTTTAAATTAAATAATTGACTTGTTATTTTATACCATTCAACAACACCTATTTCTGATAACATTTCTGGTGGCTCTGGTAGTTGCAAAACAAGATCAGCAGTCATTTCATTTACAACTAATCTATCAGCTCTAGCTGTTCCTTGCATTTCTTTCAATACAGTTGGGGTTTTTTTGCGTCCTCTACCCATTATTTTTTAGTAAGTGTTGGCTCTGTTCTAATTAAATAAGGCACACCAAATTCTTTTTGCACCTCAACCATGTAATCACCACAATTATCACACTCGCTATTTTTTGTAACAACTTTAGATTCAACAATTTGCAAAATTGCTTTTTCTAATTTTTTTTCTGTTTTACATTTTACGCAATGAAATATGAACATAGTTTTTTGGTTTTAGTTTGAACTTAAACTAATATGATATTAATATTGATACCTAAACATTTAATTTTGACAACGAGAACAAAAAAACAAAGCTGCGGTTACGCTGACGTACTAAGTTAAGATTAAAAACACCCCTACTATTTATTTTTTTTTTGTAATATATATAGTTCATTTTTTAAATGTTCTATTGCTTTTATTATACACTCATCTGGTTTATTATGTTTTCTATTACTTCTTAAAAGATAACTAACTGCTGTTCCTAAATTATAATTTAATTTATAATCTTCTATTATATCAAAAGCTTTTATGCCATATACTTGACCAATATAATAATACGGAGTGTTGCCAACTGGTTTGTTTCTTTCAGTGTCATAATAATATTTACTTTTTTCTTTCATAATTTTTTATTCCTTTTCTGTACTCTATTGATTCGTAAGCTGATTTTTTTGCATGACATTTATTGCATAACGACTGTAAGTTACTGTTATGTAACATTAAGCCACCTAAACTTATTTGCTTAATATGATCTACCATTTGTGCAGCTGTTGTTTCTCCTTTACGTTTACACATCTCACATAATGGATTGTCTTTAATATAAAACTTTCTTGTCATCCTCCAAGCCTTACTATGATAAAATGCTGAGTTATCATGTTGCCTTGTATGCTTAGGCATTGTTTTAATCCAGCTTCTTTTTTTTGCTTTAGGTAGCGTTGGCATAATATTTTGCTTCTTTAATTATATCTTGATTCTCTTTTATTTTTTTTCCTAATATCTTAAAAAACAATTCCATCTCTTCTTTATAATCTTTATAACTAAAAACATAACCAATTGTTGATAGCATGTAAATAATTTTTACATATTCATCCTCATTTTCCCATTCGTAATCTTTACTTATTTCTTTTAAAATATTTATTGTTTGCTCTAAACATTCCATTGTGCAATAAGTTATCTCATTATTTTTAGACATTTAACTCAGTTATTATATAATAATATTCTAGATCAACTTCTTTTATATATGCTAAGTTAGTAAAATAATCTAAAAGTTTATGCCTATCTTTTGCTGATTCCCATAATGTGTGACAACCAGTTCTTTCACCCATTGATAAACAATGCAATGTAATGTTCCTTCTATCAGTAACTAAATCACCTCTTCTTGATCTTGGTATTATATGAGAAAAACTTAAAGGAACAGCATTCCCATGTTGACCGCAACCAGAGCAACTATTGCGTTCTAACAATATCTCATGATATATTTTATTTAATTGTCTTTTGATTTTGTCTTGTTTTTTGCTCACCTTAAATAATTATCTATTTCATTTTTACATTCTTCAAAGCCTTTGCATATAACAGCTTTGTAGCCTCTTTTATTTAATGCTTTTATCCAATCTTTTTGGTTTTTTGTAGCTCTACCAGTTTCAGTTTTAATTTCTATAAATAAGCCATAATAGTTATGATTTGGCTCTGTTATTTGTAGGTCTGGAAAACCAGCCCAATAGCCAGTTCTTTTAGCTTTACGAGCCTGAGAAATTGATGTTCTAATTCCACCTAAACTTGCACAAAACCTAGCCTTAGGATATTGCATTCTAATATAGTTCACTACATGCATTTGTAAATCAGTTTCATTCATAAGTTGGTAATGTTAAATTTAATGTTGTTGAACTCCAATAACTTATGTTATTCATTAAATCATTAAATTCTTTTTTTGTAAGTGTTGATGTTCCCTTTAAATATACCTCAGTAAAGCCTTCTTCATTTTGTCTTTCTCTTTGTAAAAATTTATAAGATATTAGCTCTTTTGTTTCCTCTTTTGTGTAACCAGTTTCTTTGCTAATAATATCAATCCATTTCCAAAACAAACTGTTTTGATCTTTAGTTCTATTATTATTCTTTTCAACTATTTTTATTACAACTTCTTTTCCCTCATATTGTTGTAACTGGTCATTGAAAAGCTCTTTGTTATTCAACTTCAAGATTCCCTTTTTTACTCTTCCAAAGTGTTTCATGTGTTGCTATTGTTATTGCTCCGATTAACAAAATTATCATTAATGGAGTTATTAATATTGATGTTAAAATTTTAAATATTGTTTTCATTAAATTAATCTTATTACTACAAGTTTTTTGCAGTTTCTTTCATATAACTTTAAATGTTCATCAGTCAGATCAGTATGCCAAATGTCTTTTATTTCAACCCCAGTTTTTTTATACCATTCGTTTATTTGTTTTTTTGTTCCGACTAAACGAATGTCTTGAGATATTTTTTGATAATCTGCAATATATCCACCATTTTTACCTTTGTCGTAACTCCAAACAGATGTTGGCAATAAAGATGGTTTTAACCACCAATCCTCACAAATGACCTCATTATCATTCATTGTCTTCTATATTTTTTATTTCTCCAGTTTCAATATTGACTTGTACTTTTCCATACTTATCCTCAAATTCATCTGTAATATATTTTACTTGCTTTTCATAGTTTGCAGTATCAATTATCATTTGTTGCTTTTGCATTTCAATTCTACCTAAATTGTTTAAAGCATTATTTAATTGTGTAACTTTTTCTTGTAAACTTTCGAGTTCTTTTTTTGTGAGTTTTTTCATTTGATTATTTATTAGTTATTAATTTTGTTTCTGTTCTATATGCTAAACGTTTATCTTTTTGGTGGTCTGCAACACCCTCATTATTCCAAATTATACTCCGCCATAGTTTTAGCCACTTATAATAAGTTTTTGCATTTATGTTAAAATCCTCTGTATTGCGAACACCATTCCAAAAGCTCATTTCAACATCTCTCCATAAAAGTGATGAAAAGGATTTTTTTAAATCTGATGCTAAACTTTGAGCCATTAAAACTTTTGTTTTTGCGTCAATATTATGTTGACCAAGATCAAGATATGTTTTTGATAATAATTCAACACACATTTTTGTAAGTTCGGCTTCACTAATTTTTTTTATCATTGTCTTGTATTTGTTTTAATATTTGCATTGCCTCATTATGTGTTTGCAAATGTTTATCAACCTTGCTTATTCCAACACTACTTAAAGCCCATTTTGATTCGTTTTTTGCCCATGTTTTAAGCCTCCTTGACGTTGACCAAGTTTTCATTGTATCTTTTTTTAAAATACCTTTTTTTGTTGGCTCTGACCAATATTCAAAAAAATCAGTAAGCATTTGTTTTGAGTAATTTTCAAAAGCCATAACCTCATTAAAAAATTGATTTTTACTGTTATCTTTATTAAATTGATTATTAATTATATTATTACTTAATTGTACATCGTTTTGTGATATCATAAAATCCGCAGTCGAGTTTTGTAACTTTGGTGATTCAAAAACAGTATAATTTACCCCTACAAACATTCCTTCTTTTCTTATTTGCTCTCTTTCAACATAACCATTTTCTATTAATTCATTCATAGTTGATCTTATACTTGTTCTTCCTTCTTTTAAAATTGATTCTAGTCCATTTATTGATAATTTCCACCTATCACTAAAACTTAATAACATTGCTATTAATCCTTTTGCTTTTAATGATAATCTTTTATCTTTAAATATACGATTACAAATAGTTGTGTAATCTTTACTTTTTATTACTCTTACAACTTCCATTATAATAAACTTAATTGTTCATTTAATATACTTATTTTACTTTTTTTATAATTTGGAAGTTTTCCGTTTTCTTTTAATTCAAGCCCTTTAATTATATCATATATTTGTAAATTTGGAAAATTTCTTTTACCATTTTCATGCCATGTTATTATATGTTTATTTTCTAATTTTAATTTATAAGTTATAATTCTTTCAAATGGGCCATCATAAGGACCTATTTTTTTAATAATTTTTGCTATCATTATGTATTTAATTTAAAATTTACTTTATTGCCTTTTAATAATAATTTTGTTTTTTCTATATTATTTTCATATATATGAGCATTACCTATAAAAAATGTTATATTTTCTAATTGAATATCTATCATTTTTGAAATTAAATATGCATGATAAATATCACTTGGTAAACCTAAATTGCTATCTGCTGATCTTTGGTAAACAGTTATAAATAATTTATTATTACTAATTTGAAATTGAAATAAAGATAAACATGGTAATTGTGAAGTTTCAACTCCAGTTTCTCCAATAAATAATATATAATTTTTTGATGATCTTTTTTCTTTATTTATTTTGTTAATTAATTCAGGAAGTTTTTTAAAGTATTTAGGATATGTATTTATCATTTTTGGTTTACAATAATCCCACCATGTAATTTTTAATTTATTATATTCATTTACTTCATCAACACCATTACAATATAATATTAATTCATTTTTTAATTTTTTCTTTGCTATTTTATGTTCATTAAATATTTTATTTAAATCATTTACATTCATAGATAAAACTTCATTTAACAAATAAATAATATTTCCTTTTTTATTATTTTGTTTTTGTCCGGTATTAATTATATTATTTAATAATTTATAATATTTATTCATTTTTTATTTATTTCATTTAACAGTTGCTTTAACTCCATTCTTTTTTCATAGAATCCCCAACCATATAAATTAAATCTTCGCATTTCTACAACAAATTTATTATGTGATTTTTTTACGTCATCATATTTATCTTTTTCAAATTTAAATTTGTTTACATGATGAATGCTAGAGGCATGATGTAAGTTTTTAATATATTTTTTCATTGCATTATGCTTTATACCTAAATATTCATATAAATAATACAAAAACATTCTTTTTGCTTTTATTGTAGATGAATGCCTATTTTTGTTACTCGTAACAAATTTTTTATTTGCATTATATATTTCACAACTTATTTTCAAAGCATGTGTTATTAATTTATCTTTGTCATTCATTATGGCTGATGTTTTATTTCGTCTTCAGAATAAGTATTTGTTAAACCAATAGTTTGCACAATGCATCTAGCTTTTGCTCTTTTTTCTGCAATTTCAACTTTAAAATGTTGTATGCAATTTTTATCGGTAGCACTACCAAAAGTTTCAATTTGTTTAAGCCATTCGCCATCTTGATCTAATAAAAAACTATTTGCTTTTATAACTACATTATCTTTTTCGCATTTTATTACATCAAATTCAATTTTTATGTTTTGATTAAATTGTATTTTTTCTATACCAGACCTTGTTATAATTATAAAACCTCTTCTATCTTGAAAAATATCGTTTTTTGATAAATTATAATTTTTATAAATTTTTGTTAATTCTTTTTTTGTCATAATCTATCCATTAATGAGCCTAACATCAACAATGCTGTTGATGCTAAAGCTACTGTTAAAAATGCAATAATGTTACCAACTACTTTTTCAATAGTTAATTTATCTTTTATTGTATAATTTGTAATATCTTGTTTTTCAAAAAACTTTACTACTTCTAAATCATTTAACTGATATTGTTTTTTGTTAAATTTATTTGTGACTATATGTTGTTTCATAATGTTGTTTTTTTTGCTAATATATACAAACTTTTTAACACTATGTATAAAACTTTTAATTTTTTTTGTTTACTAGATATAATAAATTAAAAAAGCCTCTACAAAAGAGGCTATTTAACAAGTTATTACGAAACAAATTTAATTTTAAAAACGTACAAATATATAAAAATTATATAACAATTTTAAATACTGTTTGTTTTTTGTGTGTTTTATCTAAACTTTTAGCATTATAAGCTGATAGCTCTTTATTTATTGCATAACCATTAAATCCTTTTGTATGTTGCAAATCAATTCTAATATCATGCCTTTCATTGTCTTTCATAATATATATGTTTTGAGCCGCCCTAGAGCTTAATAATAAGGCATTTTCACTATAAGCATTAGCCCCTACTAATGAACTTGATCTAGCAAACATATCAGTTATCTTAGTTTCATGTAAATGACCACACATCATAAAATCAAGTATTATACCATTTCTAGCATATTTACTTACTACTTTAGCTATTTTATCATTTTGCATGTTTCCTAATTGATGACCATGTATTAGTAGGCATTTGTGACCATTAACCTCAACAACTAATTCTAGGCCTCCAGATGTAATAAAATTAATATCTGGTAACAAAATTCTAAGTATTTCAAAGATAGAATAATCGTAATTGTCACTAGCTACAATGTCTACGAAACCCAGCTCATAAGCTCTTGATTCATTTCCAGAAACACATCCGACACTAACATTTGCTATACTGTTTAAATCTAAAATAAAATGCTTTAATAAGTGAACACCTAAAAAAGTAGCCTTTGCCCTATTAGTTGACATTGCTAATTTTTCATCAAGCCTTCTATCTGAGTTAAGTAAATCACCAGTTATTGCTATAAATATTTCATTTACATTGTAAAAACTAGCATATTCTTTTACATAATGAGCAAACTTTTGTAACCTTTTAGATGCAACCTCAAAATCATACTTATTATTTTTTAAATCAACAAGTTCATTAAAATGTGTGTCAGCAATTTGAACTATTATAGCTTGTTTACCTTTGTTTTTATGCTGTTTTATTGTTGTTTTAAGGCTTTCTGCTTTAAGCAAATCAATTAAAGCTTTATTATACTCAACTAAAGCATTTTCAAGCCTTACATGCTCTCTAAATGATTTGTTCTTTATTCTATTAAGATCAGCTTGTTTTTGACTTTTTTTAGCTAGTTTTAAGTTTTCCTCTATAACTTCTTTGTCAGCTAATTCATATTGTATAATATCTTTTATTCTATGCCTTAAACTTCTTTTACTTACATTTAAATTATATTTATCAATTAAATGTTGTGCAATAGTTTGGTAGCCATTGCCATTCCAAAAATGTTCTATTATTTCATCTTTGTATTCTAAATATTTTGATTCCATCTAATAAGTCCAAATAACACATTGTGTTTTATCCTCATCTAAATCAACATGAATAAAATTATGACCAATACCAAATCTACTAAATCCAGCATTCATTAAAGCTGCAAGTATTACAGCTCTTTCTCTACTATTTTTTACTAATATATCAGCCGCTAATCCTTTTATATGTGAGCTTGTTGGTTTACTTACTGGGTGATTTTCGCATCTATAACCGCTTGTTATTATAAAAGGTACATCTGAGCCATCCTCATTTTTTGAAAAAGCTCTAGCAGCATCTAATACTTTTACAAATGTTCTATTTATTTTGTTTTTGCCACATCCACAATTGCATACAAATTCTCTTAACTTAAAGTATTTCATAACACATATAAATTTTACAACCTTTTATTTCTTTATGTAAAACCTTTTTATATTTTTTTGTTTTTTCTTGCTTTCTATATTTTGGATTTGTGCTGTTTAGTTTTCTTTTTTTCATATCTTTTTTTTACACTTTTTGCAATACAACCAAATTGCATTTCTAAACTGTTTACTTTGTCTGGATTATATAGTTTTGTTTTTGCCATTGTTTATTTTTTCAAAAGAACGTCCGCCAAAGTAAGCTGTAAAAACTGTAATTAATAAAATTCTATAAGTATCGATAAACTCTGTTTGTATTTTAAACTGACCTATATTGCCGCTAAATATTGATATAATTACAAACATAAAAGTCAAAAATGCTAAGGCTATCGGTCTAATATTTTTAGTTAATAAACCACCTTGATTATCACTTAACCATCTACTTGTAACTTGCTCTTGCATTTTACTTTCATAATTAAGTAAAACTTCTTTTAGCTTTTTTTTAGCCTCTAGCTTCTCTTCTTTTGATGTCGTTAAATTATCAACAACATCACCAACATCTTTGACTAAATCACCAGAATTAAATAAATTTTTTATAAAACTCATTTTTTAAAGTTCCAATAATATATCTTATATATTGAAATGCCTATAGCTAAAACTAAAGAGATAAAAGTCAAGTATTCGTTACAATCTGTAATACTAAATCCAATTGCTGTTCCATTTGCAGCCAATATTTCTATTGTATCTTTTACCTCACCTTTCATGACACCCATGGCAAAGGCAAAGTTTCCTCAACTGGGTTTTTTTGCAATTCAATATTTGCAGCCAATTGTGTATCTATTTCAGTTGGAGTTGGCTCAGTCATTTCATTTAACCATGCTTCAACATTTTCCTTAGTCAAATCATTATAAGGAATAAATGTTGCTGGGTCAACTGGTCCAACACTTAAAGCTCCATAAACATCAGCATAAAAACCAGTTTTTGTTTCTGGGTTATAGTCATCTGTTTTAGCCGAACGCCTCCAATGTACTGTTATAACGACGTCATCAAGACCCTCTTCATGGATTTTACTATCCATGCTACTTATTATCCAATTATATGTTATCATTTTTTTTATTTTTTTATTATTAACTTTCGTATTGTGCAAGTGTTCTAGTTACAACACCCTCACTACCATTTATTTTTATTTTTAAATCAAAATTACTATCTAAATAAATAACACCAGTATTTGCTGGAGGGTCACTCGGAGCTGTTGACCTACTTACTTGAACTGGTTTATTTAATTTAATTAAACTATTCTCAAATTCTGCAACAGTTACTTCACCACCAGTTCCAGCTGTTGATGTATTTGCTCTTATTTGTACTGTTCCATTTGCAGCTCTATTGGCTAAAGCAACAACATCTGACCCAGCAAACAATAAACCATACCTTTGTGAGCCGCCACTATCTTTGTATAAAATACCCTCATTGTTTCCGCCAGAGCTACCTTTAAAATGTATTTTGTCAGAACTTCCAATAAAATCAATGTTACCAGAAATTGTCATGCTACCGCCAGAATCAGTTGTTGTATTTAAAAGTAAATTTTGAGAAACATTTACAGTTGTTTGGCTACCATCTAATTTTAAATAATCAGCTATTCCACCAGTTCCATCATCACATCTAAACAAAATATCAGCATCCTCAGTATCTTGTCTGATAATTAAATTACCAGTTCCAGCTTGTTGAATAGTGCTGTTATTACCATCGTGAAAAATACCTAAATCACCACTACCAAACTCTGCTTTGACATTATCAAGAAAACGCATAAATTTATGAACATTAGTTCTTGTAGCACTACCATCTAAAGTAATATAAGCTGTTGTTCCACCACTTCCATTATCACATTTAAATATTATATCTTTGTCGTCAGCTCTTTGTTCAAATGTTATATTTCCAACGTAGTTTTCAATTAAAGTGTTGTTACTATCGTGAAATATTTGCAAATCACTACTACTACCAATTATAAGTTTTACATTGTCACCTAAACTGACATCTTTACTAAATATATTTCTTACTGCACCGCCATCTATGTTAAAATATTCTGTAACACCACCGCTTCCGTCATCACAATAAAATGTTATGTCTTTTCCATCAGCCGCATTATATATACCAAAATGACCAGTACTGTTATACATTGTTGTGTTACTTCCATCATGTCTTATATAAAAATCATTTCCAGTTCCAATATAAAGAAAATTGTCATTTAGTTTTACATTACCATTTACTTGCAGTTTGCTCGAGCCATCGTCAGTTGTAGTATTAATGAGTACGTTTCCAGAGGATGTAATACGCATTCTTTCATTTGCTCCAGCACTTAAAGACATATCATTTCCAATAGCTCCAATAGTGACATAGGTTCCTCCACTTGTTCCTGAGCCACTAAAAGCAATTTCACCAGCACTATTGTTACCACCATCAAAAATTGCAACAGTTTGTGAAGATGTGTTTTTTACATGCAGTGGTCTTGTTGGACTTGAAGTTCCTATGCCCACGTTTCCATTTACTATTGACATTTTGTCAACTCCTCCTTGTAAAAATCTTGTTCTTGGATTTGTGCCAGAATCAAATAAAAATCCTCCACTACCAATATACCCACCAGTTCCATCCATTATTATACTTCCAGTAAATGATGAGCTTTTTAAATCTAATTTAGAAAAATGAACTGTGTTTTCAATTGTAACATAACCACTACCAGCTGATGTGCTTTTAATGTGTAAATCTGTTGATGGATTAGTCAAGCCAATACCTAACCGCCCAGTAGATGTTAAGCGCATTTTTTCTGTATTGTCATTATTAGGTGTGAAAACTATTCCATTGTTTCCACCACTACCTTGACCAACAATTCTAGTCATTCCATTTAAAACTCCAAAAACACCTACTCCATTTATTCTAATAGCATTTACACTAGTAGCTAAACCTAAATCACCATTAACGTCTAAAGTTCTTGCTGGGCTATCAGTTCCAATTCCTACGTTTCCACCATTAAAAAATGTAACACCATCTGCCTTAAGTTGTACAGCTGAAGTTTCATTATCATATAAAGCTAAAAAACCTTTATGAGTTGTGTTACCAAAATTTAAAGCCAACCCATTAGCGTGATTTGTATTGATGTGCAAATGACCTCCTCCTTGAGTTATTGTAGAAAATCTTCCAAAACTACTTTCAAGTTTTATAACACAGTTATCGTCAAATAAATGTAATCTAGCATCTGAACTTGTCGTTCCGATTGACAAATCACCGTCAGATGTTAAACGCATTTTTTCTGAGTTATTTGTTCCAAAACTCAAATTTCCATTATTACGATTAAATAAGTACGCAGTTCCACCAGTATCTAATAACATATCATATCCAGTTGTATAACTACCAGAAATTAAACGCATTGTAGCTAATCCACTATTTCCTTGAACTTGTGCGGTTGCATTACTACTTCCATAAACATGTAAAAGTTGGGCTGGACTAGTCACACCAATTCCAACGCTAGTATTAGTTATAGTTAAAACATCAGCCCCAACACCCATTATAATGTTATCTGTACCCCTTAATCTTATTTGTCCATTTTGTGCGTCTATAAAAAAGCTATCACCATCAGTTCTATTTACTAAAAACTTTTGATTTCCAGTTCCAGCAATTTCCATTTTTGTTGTGGGGCTTGAGGTTCCTAGACCTAAATGCCCATCAGATGTTATTCTTAATAACTCACCATTATTGTTTGCAAATTTGTAACCTCTTATTCCACTTGATAAACTAAAATCGCCACCATCGCTTGTTGAGCCTATTGTTAAGTTGTTTGTTCCTCTAATTTTTACGTTACCTACTACATCTAACTTTTCTGAAGGCGTTAAAGTTCCAATACCAGTATTTGATCCATCAATATATATTTGTGTACCAGCAAAAGTACCAATAGATACATCACCAGCAGTTGACCTAATTTCTAAATTAGCTGATTGAAAATAACCAATAAAACCCCCTTGTGCTCCAGTTGAATCATACCAGCTAATATCACTATTTAATTCACTTCTAGATGCAGCACTTGTGTCATCAATTCTTATGTTAGGATTATTACCAGCTAAATTTAAAATCTCACTAGGGCTAGACGTACCTAGACCAAATTGCCCATCAGATGTTATTCTAGCTTTTTCAGAAGCATTAGTATAAAAACCTAAACTATTATTTGCATTTACATATTGTATTCTTCCAATAGTTCCATTATTATTATCACCTAAATATATAATACTATTATATGCGTTGTTTGATGTTAAATATAATCTAACATTTTCAGATGTATCTCTAAATTGCACATCACCATAAACATCAAGAGCATATGATGGGCTTGATGAACTTCCTATGGTAATTGCATTAGTAGTTGTATTGCCATTATCAGTAACTTCCTGAAGCGTATCGGCCGAGCCAACTTGAGTGTCAACGTAAGCCTTTATACTTTCACTTGTTGCTAAACTTGTAGCACTTGCAGTAGCAAAAGTATCGTCATCAATATAACTACTAATAGCAACACTTCCAGAATCAATACTTGTTGCTGTAATATCAAAGCCACCAACTGTTCCTTTTGTTTTGTTTTGGTATTGAGCCGCTAAGTCATC
>Ga0163109_10000703_pt1 | contig 26634 bp, 25 predicted proteins | sample CRUFie1St13metaG_FD_108704 | JGI IMG/M metagenome (GOLD analysis project Ga0163109, IMG submission 108704) | Marine microbial communities from the Costa Rica Dome - CRUD Field 142mm St13 metaG | ecosystem: Environmental > Aquatic > Marine > Oceanic > Photic zone | place: Costa Rica: the Eastern...
GGTTTTATCTGTTCCGCGTTCACTAGTATCTTTGTAATTGTAATATTTACAAGGAATACTTCTAACTTGTTTTAATGCCATTTCATCGGGTACTTCTTCAATATTGGTTTTGATGCGTTTATCGGATTTAACAAATACGTAACCACCATTTACAAATATATTACCTTGACTATAAATAGAAAAATTCGTGTATGAATTCGATTGATTTACACCGGAATATTTTTTACCATCATCTTGAAGGGAAAAATTTATTTCACCTCCGACCACCAAAGGTATTCCTGATATATCTGATGGTGCATATATATTGTTTGTGGTACCAATAAGCATTTTATCACTGTATATAGTACCACTTACATCAACACTATTGTCGAAACAGCAATTACTGCCGTCCCATTTTATTTCTAATTTATTACCGGAATGGTCATCATTTTTACCCGAACCCATCAAAATGTAAGAATGCAGTGCTTCACCAGATACACCACCGATTAATGACATGATGGCCTGACCTTTTGGATCACCAATAGTAAAATCACTCATACTATAAGTGATTTCGGTAGAACTATCTGGATTTGCACCACTTTCGTAATCAATAAAATGAAAATGGTTTTTACCAAGATAAAGGTTATCACAGTATAAGCCACCACTAACATCCAATGTGTAAAATGGTAATTGTGTTCTAGGATTAGTTATATAACCATTACTATGTTCTCTTTCAGGTTTATCTCTACCCAAAATAACAGGACCTTCTCTAAAAATGTAGTCACGTGTTTGATTGTATTCTATTCCTGATATATCTAATTTATTTTCATTTTCTGTGTCTAAATTTAAAGCGTTTCTTACACCAACCGTCTTATAATGGTCTACTTGTGTCCAATAGTTATCTATTTTTTTTCTAGTACTAGTATCGGTATCATCTTTGCGTGCTTGTCCATCATAATCACGATAAAACTCTCCAGTGCCTTTGATAGTGATATCGTTATTATAAATAGTCAATCCACTGGCGTCAATCCAGCCCATAGAAACATCATTGACGAAAATCATAATTTTAGATTTTGGATGACTACCGATAATACCATCGGCATCACGTTCTATAACGGCTTCCATTTTTGTACCACTCATATCATTGATACCGCCCAATGATTTCCATCCACCAAGATTACCACTGATTTCATGAAATCCTTCAAATAGTTGATATTGTTTGTTGTATCTGATTTGTCCCAAAATACCATTATCACTGATATCACTATTTATATGATCAACTGTAACCCGTGGAATCTGAACAGCAGAAGCGTCGATGATGAGATATGGTTGAAGATTTACTCCATTGTAACTCATATCAAATCCGGATACATCCAATAAAACTTTAGGTTTGTTGAAATCTCTTTTTTCTCCACTGTAAGTGCCTTTTTGCTGCAATACTACAGTATCTTGAAATCGGTTGATTCCAGTGAAAATATTGTTACCAGATTTGTCAGCTATTCGCCAAATGGATTTGTCTTCTTCATCGGCATCCGAACCTGTTTCCCAATTCGTATTATGTTGTTGCCAGGTACATTCATCACCGCGCAAATGTTTATTTTTTAGTTCCTGGTCTCTATGTTGAAATGCGATATGGTCAACACTGAAATCAGTAATACTTTTGTCTTTTTGATTTATTTTGATACCGGATGCGTCTGGTGTAAGTGTAAATATATTGTCATCTGGCGTTTTGTTTTCCATTGTAAAAGGCCTATCAAGCATAACACCAGAAGAATCATCTACATATTTGATAATAATACGTCGATAATCTGTATTATGATTTTCATATCTAGCTAATTTAATATGTTCTGAACCTAAAATATGAAGACCAGTATTGTCTTTGGAATGTATTTCAAGATGGGCATCTGGTTCATCGTCATATTCGTGAGGCATATTAATACCGATAAAGTTATTTGAAAAATCAATGGTCAATGCGGTATCATTTTTTGTTTTATTACTAATAAATGCAATATCACTTTCAACATGACGTCCAAAATAAACACTATCTTGTCCATCGGCATCAAGACGCATTTGTACATAATCTAAGTTATCTTTTTTACCTGTTAATGTTAGATGATTATCTAAGTTATTATTACCGCTAGAATCGATGATAACCTGTGAAGAAACGTCGGTGGCTTTGTTGTATTTATGTAGTCCAAAACCGATAGAGTCAGCGTTGAAATTGATAAATTTGGCATTGAAATAAAAATCATCAGCATCTCGTTCGCTAATAACGAGAGGGCGTTTGCTACCGATATTATAAAAGAATTCGGAATTGTTGACCGTGAATACGTTTTTCTGTGTTCCAATCACTATTTTACAGTTAGAGTTATCGTTTTTGAAGTAGGTATCGCCAAGTGGATCTTGAAGTAATATATGAGCTCCACTAGTATCTTTAAAGGAATAGAAATTTTGAAGGGGTTTGATAAAGATATTTCCATCTACGGCCAGGCGATTTTCATCGGAGTTTATTCTTACATCATCAGTATAATTACCTGAAGCTAATTCAAGTCTTCCTGTAAATGCATCAAGTTTTCCGGAATCGATCAACGGATTGTGCGTTCTATTAATAAGGACGACACCACTGTTATCAATACGCATGGATTCGTGTAATTCACTAGGGTCATTGTTGTATCTATACTGTGCTGTAATTTTACCTTGATTAACAGTATCAAGATTATTCACATAAAATACAAGGCCGCCATATCCTTGTTGTCCATTTGAACTAAGATCAATACCACCAATAGCACCAAATGTTTTATCACTGTTACCATCTCTTGCACCGTATTGTGTGACAGCTAATGAAGAACTAGCCGGATGTACATTCCTTAAAAATTGAATAACCGATTCATTATTATCAATTTGCAGTCGTTGATCTAGGCCGGATATATCATTTAGTCTATTGGCATAAGGACCAATGGCCGTTTTACCATCGATAAACATAACCATTTTATTACCAGCTGGATTGGTATTTCCCTGACCTTCCCCTGCGGTTCCAATAACAAATCGAATGTTTTTTTCAGCATCTCCTGATAATTCAGCATTTTGTCCTAGAGCAATAGCGTTATTGACACCATCAATTTTATTGGTAGTACCGATTGCGATGGAGTGTTGACCATCTTGGGCTAGAATTTCATTAGAAAGACCGATGGTAATACCGTGCATACTTTGTATTTTATTTTCGTTACCGATGGCGAAACTATGTTTTGCATTATCCTCTGTTTTGTTTTTGAATCCAATAGCGACACTTTCACATTCTAGTGTTTCATTGCTGATACCAAGTATAAAACTAGATTGGTCTGTAGCAGTATTATTATAACCTAAAATCACGTGATTGGAGCCTACGGTGATTTTGTTATTTTTACCATGTACTAAATTTAGTGAGCCAGAGATATCATTGAATTGTCCAAAAATGTTGTTATTGTGTCCATTATTGATGGTATTATTTGAACCAACAATCAAATTAACGTTGTCAGTGGTTTTATTTTCTTCACCGAATATAAATGTTCTGTCGGCATTGGTGATTTCATTGGATATACCTGTGATAAAACTAAAATTGGAATTACTGATATCATTATTTTGTCCATAGATGTAGTTAAATCCATCATCAATATCATTTGTATTAATTTTGTTGTTATCACCATATATAGTGGATAATTTTCCGTGGTTGGTATTATTGGAACCAAATGTGAAAAGCAATTGTCCGGAAAGATCATTGTCTTTTCCAAAAATTGCAGATGCGTTGGCATCTATGGTGTTACCTGTACCCATTTTGATGTAGTTTATTCTATCGGCTGGTGCAAAATCTGCGGCGGAAACATCTAAAAAGGCTGCTGGTATGGTGGTACCTAAACCGATTTGAGGGAAATCTTTATTTCCACCTGGTTCAAAACGCAAACAAGCAATTTTTTCATTATTTATGGTGAATAGATGATAAGGATTTGGTAAATCAGTTTCGTTGCAAGAAATATCATGTTTTACAATGGCATTACTTATATGTTCAATTTTATGATCGGATGGTTTTATAGCATTATAATTTTCAATAACTGTTCTTATTTTTATAGATTGACCATTATTACTATTTATTCGTAAATTATCAGTATTTCTGCTAATATCTGCATATTTTAATCCAAGAGATAATCGGTTTGTTCCTTCACGAGTTTCACCAGCAATATCTCCTTTAATAAATATAGTATCGGATTGATTATTTATAGCCCAATTTGTAGATATATCTGGAATTTGGTCATTGGCAGCTAATAAACGAAACCAAGTATTGTCGTGATGATAAAATAAATATCCACCGCTTGGTGCTTCATTTGAATAAACTATTGTTCCATCTGGTGGTTGCCATACATCTCTTCCCTGTGCAAATTGTTGGCTGTATATATCACTTGCATTATTATTTATAGAATATGGTACCTTATTACCTTGTTCGTCTTTTGCTCCAGGAATAAATGGTGGATGACCAATTCTGATTTGACCATCCACACCCAAATCAAGTGTAGGTTGCGTTCGGTTAGCAATCATATTTTGGTCAGGTTCCGTATTTATACCTACATAGTTGTATTGTGTAAATATGGCAGCTTTTTCGTTTTCATCGGTGTTTGTATGATCCCACATATAAAATTTTTTTTCACCGGGATTGTGAGTATTGAATCCAGTAACTTCATTTAATGATGCATCCAATGTAAATTGACCTCCTGGAAATACTTTTTTATCGCGAAAACTTAATTCATGATTCCAATTAATGATTTTTGCATTTATGTTATCAACGTTTAAATTTTTTTGTATTCTTTTATTAGGTCTGCTCATTATTTATATATTTAAAATATATTAAATTACTGTTTAAAATTCTTAAATATGATTATTTGAATCATAGTTAAAAGAGTATTTATACTGATAGTAATAAAATTAATATAATTATTTCTAAATCTCCTTACATATATAGTTAGAAAAAAATAAAGACCCGATACGTTTGTAGGTAGATATTATAATATATTTAGAATGTATAAATGGGGTATCAAATTGAAGTATCGTATGATCTACGCAAAAATCAAAATCAGTCTAAATTAACATCAAAAATAGTAAAGAAGAGCGAAGAATGTGGTTGCTGGCGTTATTATAAAAACTATGAAATGGAGGGTAAAAATAGGGTAATTTATAGAAACCATGTGGTGTATACATTGATGTTTAATGAGAATGAAGAAGAGATAGCCAAGTTTATAAGGTTCGTAAAGAGAGAAAAAGGACTGTATTTGGAATCAGTAGCGTATGATGATACAATTAAATTTTATTTGATGTTTGCCTCGAACAAGTATTTAAATATGATGGAAAAAGATTGTAAGTTGAAATATTTAAATGACAAAAAGGAGAAGAATCTCTATAATCAAACATCATACATGATGCGTTTGTTACATAAATAATTTATAAAATAGATATAAAAAATGACTACTATGATAATTTAAATGAATATTTGGAAAATTTTATCTATATTATATTTTTTCGCTGCATTTAATGTAGTAGAATTAGAGAGTAAAAGTGTGAATTCGAATCAAATGGTAGAATGCACATATCCTAAATATCCTACAAAATGTGTTTGTCCTGGAAATTGTATGACACAATACAAAAATACAAGTAAATGTGAGGTTAAGAACTGTTATTCTTGGGATGAAAATTTGGGTAAATGTATGGATAGTGGTAAAGATTTTACGACGGCGATGATATTGCAGGGAATACCATTTACGGGTGCTTTTGGTTCTGGATTCGGTTTTATAGAAAGATGGGATATATTTGATTTATATATGATTGCTGTCTTTGGGGGAATAGGTTTTGTTTGCTTGTTTAATTGTGGTTATTGTTGTAAGACGATAGCGTGTACAACAAATGATGAAGAACAGGGTTGTATGTATTGTGCGAATATCATGTTTTCGTGTGTATATTCTATGGGTATAACGGGTTTTTGGATTTGGGGTATAGTAGCAATAGCGAACAAAGAAGTTTTAGATGGAAATGGTTGTAAATTGGTATAATTAATGTTATTATATGATATATGGATGAAATAAAGTATACACCACATGATAGTAAAAAAAGGGTAGGAAAAAAAAGTAAAATGAAAGAAAAAAATGGTGAAATGAAGCCGGTAAAAAAGTTGGATCAAGTGCTTTCCAAGGGATTTTTAAATCAAATTAATTGAATTAAAGTTTATTATTTAAAGTTATGTACTGTTAAATAATTAACAATGAGTGCAAAAAATTACAAAAACGAATTTACAAAAATATTGGGTAACTTGGAAACAGTATCCAAAAACAATGGTGATATGTTCAGAGCGAGAGCGTATAAAAAGGCACAGGAGCAAGTGATGATATACAATGGAGAGCTAACATCAATGGCCGACCTTGAAAACATATCGTATATTGGTAAAACAATCAAAGCGAAGTTTCAAGAGTTGTTGACTACTGGCAAGGTGAAACAGGCCCAGATTGATGAATCAAGGCCAGAAAACATATTCGTGAATGTATATGGTATTGGCAGTAAGAAAGCAAAATCATTAGCGAATATGGGTATAAAAACGATTGAAGAATTGCGAGAGCGACAAGACGAATTGTTGAATGACCCACAAAAGAAAGGCTTGAAATATTACGAAGATATTTTGAAGCGTATTCCGCGTATTGAGATTAATACTTATAAAAAGGTACTTGATTTCCTATTTAAAAAAGTGAATGCAGATGGTAAAGCCCATTATGAGATAGTGGGTTCATATCGTCGCGGTGCGAAAGATTCGGGTGATATTGACATTATAATCACTCACGCGGAAAATGACCGTAGTGTATTTGCAGCGTTCTTGGACCTATTGATTAGAAAGAAAATTTTGATCGAGGTACTATCACGAGGTGATACAAAGAGTCTTGGCGTGAGTAAATTAAAAGGCCAACCAGCTAGGAGAATTGACTTTATGTTTAGTACAAAAGAGGAGTATCCTTTTGCAATAATGTACTTCACAGGTAGCAAAACCTTTAATACGCTTATGCGTCAAAGGGCATTGGACTTGGGTTATTCGATGAATGAGCATTGCTTTTGTCATATGGTGAATGGCAAGAAAGGTGCGAGATTAAATAAGGTATTTGCAGATGAAAAAGAGATATTCGACTTCTTGGGTATGGTGTATAAGACGCCAAAGGAGCGAGATACTGCAACAACGCTTCATTTGGTTGGCAGTGGAAAAAGACGAACCTTAAAGAAAAAGAAAAAGGTGGTTAGTCCAAGTGCTTCAAAGAAAACAGTGACGAAAAAGTTGGAGCAATTTCGCGAGGTAGGATATGATTACTTGTTGACAAAGACGGAGAATACTTTATCTCATATGATTCGTCTAGCAAATACAGCCTATTACAATAAAAAACCGATATTGACAGACAATGAATATGATATATTGAAGGAGTTTATATTAAATAAATTCCCGGAAAATATTGCGGTACAAGAAGTAGGTGCGCCAATTGAGAAAAAAAAGACGAAGTTGCCGTTCTATATGGCGTCAATGAACAAAATCAAACCGGATACGAATGCGGTAGCTAATTGGAAACAAACGTATCATGGACCTTATGTGATTAGTGGTAAATTGGATGGTGTATCGGGGTTATATACTGGCAAGCAATTATTTACTCGTGGAAATGGCGAATATGGGCAAGACATTAGTTATTTCATAAACGGATTAAATTTGCCACAATTTGACGAAACATTTGTAGTGAGAGGAGAATTCATCATAAAACAAGATGTCTTTGATAAGCAATTCGCTGGAGAGTTTTCAAATTCACGCAATTTCGTATCAGGTGTCATTAATTCAAAGAAAATTGAGATTTTGAAGCTAAGGGCCATTGATTTCGTATGCTATGAAGTTGTTTATCCACAAATGACGCCTTCACAGCAGATGAAATGGTTAATAAACAAAGGTTTTAACACGGTGAAATATGAAATGGTGGATGATATTGATAATGATATGTTGTCGGAAAAGCTACAAGAATGGCGAAATAATTATGAATATACGACGGATGGTTTGGTGATATATGATGACCAGTTTCATGATAGGAAAAACGAAAATCCTAAGCACGCATTTGCATTTAAAATGGTATTGACAGAACAAGAAGCAGAAGCAAAGGTGTTAAATGTATCATGGAATGTGAGTGTTCACGGGTATTTGAAACCACGGGTTAGAATTGAACCGGTGAATATTGCGGGTGTGATGATCAAGCACGCAACAGGTCATAATGCTGCATTCATCAAAAATAACAAAATAGGATTTGGTGCTGTGGTGAAAGTGATAAGGAGTGGCGATGTCATACCAAAAATTACGGAGGTAATACAACCTGCTGCGGAGGCTTCTATGCCGAATGTACCTTATAAATGGACTTCTACGAAGGTGGATGTGATTATGGATGATTTCAAGGAAACAGCTGAGTATAAAGCGAAGCAAATAAAGCAATTCTTTGATGCGATTGGTGTAGAGGGATTGGGTCCGGGCAATATCAAACGTATTATGAATGGTGGTTTTGATACAATTGAGAAAATGCTTGTAATGTCGGTGGATGATTTGATGACGGTGGATGGATTCAAGGAAAAATCATCTACGAAATTGGTTGGTAGTATCAAATCATCAGTAGACAAACTAACAATGCCACAGTTGATGTATGCTTCAAATATATTTGGACGTGGGTTGGGTATGAAGCGTATGAAAGAGATAATGAAAGCTTTGCCGGATATTCTAGTATCAGATATAAGCAATCAAGAAAAGCTGGAAAAAGTAAGTAATTTACCAGGATATGCAGAGAAGACAGCTCGTTTATTTGTGAACCATATTGATGATTTTGTGGCCTTTATAAAGAAAGTGAATTTACAGGAACGATTGGTGGAGAATATGGGTGAGGTAGATACGAGTCATCCATTGTATGGTAAAAGGGTAGTATTTACAGGATTTAAAAATCAAACCCTAGAGGAAAGATTGGATGCGTTGGGTGCAAATGTGATGAAGAGTGTAAGTAAAAAAACGGATTATGTGTTGGTGATGGATATGGAAGAGTCAACTACGAAGGCCGAAACGGCACGAAAATTAGGTGTTAAGATGGTTTTGGTTGGAGATTTTATTGCCGAATTTAGTATTTAAAAATAGTAATGTAAAATATATAATTAATGAATCAATTTTTTATTTTATTTTTTATGTTAAATGTAGGTGGCGTTTTTGCATCAAATATATATTGTTCATCACATGATGCTTGTAGAAATCGTGAATATGTGGGTTCGTATAATATATATTGTGGTGGAGGAGAGCGTACTTGTAGAAATATTCGTATGACGTGTGGGTCAAATTCTTGTATGGTTCAAACACAGGGGAGTGGTCATGATGCATTTCAAGATAGTGAAATAGATGCTAGAAATGTGGGTGCTAATAATGTGTTTAAACTGAACTGTTTGGCGTCGGGGCTACGAGATTGCACGAATAATGTGATTTGGTGTCCAACATCATCACAGGCTGAATGTGAATGTGTGAATTGTCCAAGTTCGGTAACGATGAAATGTGTGAGAGGGGCTAGTAATTGTGGTACAAGTGGTGGTGCGACGGTGGAATACTATGATATAGTGGTGCCGACCACTAGTGTTGCGCCGACTACTACTGTTGCGCCTACTACTACTGTTGCGCCGACCGCAAACTTAAATTATTCATATACTTTTTGGGGTCCTCAAACTATTAAAAAAACCACAGTTAATATTAATACAGATGAACGTTCTGAATATTATAGAGTATATATTAATCACCTTGATATACATCACGGAGGATATGGGGATTTGAAATTTAAATATAAGGATGGAACATTGGATGTTTTTCGTGTTAGAGGGAATGGTGGTATAAATGTATTTATAAATGATACTCAACAATGGACTACATATTCGTTAAAACAGTATTTTAGTGCTAGTTTTCTTTCATCTCGTATAACGAGTTTATCAAATGCAAAAAAAAGCTATTATATTGATTGTTTAAAAAGTAGTGGAACAAACACTTGGGAATGGAGAAATTTAAATACTGGGTTATATGAAATTATAATATATGAGTATTCCGATTGGGGTGGTTGGAGAGATACTCAAATATATACAACAGCTCCAGAGATAGTGACAACAACGCAACCTATAACTACTACGCCAGCACCAATAATAAAAACAATAATCAACTATGTTAATAAAACTAGATATAACAATGTAACAAGGTACAATAATGTGACTCGATACAATGATGTCATTAGATACCATAATGTGACTCGATACAATGATGTCATTAGATACCATAATGTGACTCGATACAATGATGTCATTAGATACCATAATGTCACTCGATACAATAATGTTACTGTTACAAGATACAATAATGTTACTGTTACAAGATACAATAATGTTACTGTTACAAGATACAATGATGTGATTAGGTACAATGATGTGATACGATATATAAATAAAACTATAATTGACTATGTAAATAAAACGAGATATAACAATTTAACACGGTACAATGATGTGACTAGGTACAATGATGTGACTAGGTACAATGATGTGACTAGGTACAATGATGTGATACGATATATAAATAAAACTATAATTGACTATGTAAATAAAACGAGATATAACAATTTAACACGGTACAATGATGTGATTAGGTACAATGATGTGATACGATATATAAATAAAACTATAATTGACTATGTAAATAAAACGAGATATAACAATGTAACACGGTACAATGATGTGACTAGGTATAACAACGTAACTGTGACTAGGTATAACAACGTGACTGTGATTAGATACCATAATCTCACACGATATCATACAATAAATAAAACTGTATTCAATTATATAGATATAGATATTCCCTGTAATATTAGTTTTAATATTTCAAATCATACAAGCGCAACAAATGCGAAAAATGATAATCCATTAACACCATTAAATATCATATTAATGGGTGTCATTTTTGCACTGTTATGTTATATATGGTATCTTAAAAAACCCTGTGAAACTTGGTGTTCACTGTATGAAAACTGTTCCAATGTTTATGACTGTTGTACCTGGTGTTGTAGTGCATTTGATGATAGCGAAAGTAAAAAAGAACGCGATATCGAAATGGAAAAAAAACGTAGAGAATATCGACTTAAAAAACTAGAAGAAGAAATAAAAATGTATAAGCATAATCAAAATATGTTTAGATTTAAATGTGACGAAGATGATGACCTTGATGAGTATTGTCATACCACAGATACAAATAAAGAAACAAATAAAAATCAAAATAATATAAAGCTTGATATTTATCCAAAACATGATAAAAACGAAAGAAAAACCATAATGTTATAATCAACATTCATTTGGTACAATAATTGTTTTCCATTCCGATATAGAAGAAATAAAAATAGATTTACAGGTTTCATTTTGTAATTTAAGTTTACCACCTTTATGCATAGTATCAATAACACGCCATAAATTTGGGTAATATTTCATTGATTGATTGCCATCATCGAAAACATGAATTTGAACGAATGTTTCTTTTACCATTTATTAATATTTATAATAATTGTTTAAATAGATATTAATTAATAACAGATTTGACACGCTTTTTTGAATTTGAATCTCTATCAAAATGGTGTCCTTTATATCAATTTTTTTTTTGATATTGATTTTGGTAATCGTCCAAGTAGGCAGTTCCCTCTTTCCATATTTGGTACTCTATGATGTATCGATGGTACTGTGTTGTAAAGAACGGTGAGTGATACATGAATTTGACGAAACGGGGACTTTGTGTTGCCGATGAAAATACTACTTTGGGTCCTACCCGGGACGCATATGGCTTAGGAATGGTCAGCATGACGCGGTTATACTGTTGAATCACTGGGTTGGACTTCAAATGTTTTCCTTGAGTGCGTATATTGTGCACGAGAAAAGAGGTGATCAGTTGCCAAATACCAAAGGGAAAATACATACGAATTTTATTCATTGTTGAATTAAATGAATAAAAAATAGTGGAATGATAATCAATTAATTATTAGTTAATTAATAACAGATTTGACACGCTTTTTTGAATCTCATCGAATCTCTTCCTATTTCATTTACTACCCAAAAGTCATCGGTTTCCAACCAACCATCTTCATAGGATTTATCTTGAATAATGGTTTTCATAGTATCAATATTCATTTTCCATTCATCTTGAGCTCCCAAAAACGGCGTTCGTTTATAATATATTAACTTACCTTTGTGTTTGGTTGGTGATGCACACCCATTTAAAGCCAAATAGTAATATTCAGTTGTTTGTTCTTGTCCTTGATTTTTATTCATTGTTGAGTTAAATGAATAAAAATAGTGAAATTATAATCAATTAATTATTAGTTAATAAAATATTATAAGATTATCGTAATACAATAATCTTACAGATACTTCTTAAAGCATTTTGTACTTGCATTAAATCTTTTTCGTGTCCTGCAATCAAATTATAAATACATTCAGTATCTGATTTGTTATGTTGCAATAGCTTGTTAACGAATAGTTGATAAAAGTAACTGTTGAATTCGCTAACAAATTGCTTTATTTCATCATGATTCATTTCAAAACAACAATTATTTGAAATCGAGAAATAACGATAACTTCTAGCTTTTACCGTTATCAAGGGTAGATAGTCTTTTACTTGCGCAATAATTTGCTTTAAAACCGTATATTTATCTGTACGATTGCTTATTTTAAACGTTATCAAATCATTATTTTTTTGAATAACAGAATTCAATAACTTTGGTAACCTTACTTTCATATTATGTATGGTTAAGAAGGTATTTTTGTTGCCAAAAGCGCGTTGCAACGTACATAGTAAATTACGATTATTATCATAATAAAGAAGATTTTGCCTTGATCGGTATGGTGCGATAGACTGCATTTTGATGTATCTTGCATCGTTTTCACGGCATCTTTTTTCAATCTTATCTTCAGTTATTTGACTCATTAGTGATTTTGTACTTTTTCTCGTAATTTTACCTCTTACTATTTTTTGTACAGTTATAATATCCTTTTTATTTTGATTTTGGCTATTCATATTAGGGTTACTCACGACTAAAAATAAGTTTTTTGTTCAATTAATTTTTTTTTGCTATTATTAATCGTATAATATATATATGAGTTTGCAGGAAATCAAACCCGGCACTGGACACCTTGATTATTTGGTTTCAAAAGAAATAATTAAAACGTTACCTTTTTGGAAAAAGTTAAATGTTACTCCAAACATATTAACGACATTTGGATTGATATCATCAATAACTTGTTTATATGCCCTTATAAATCGTAAAACATTTTTAGCAATAATTATGCTTTGTTTGCGTTGGTATTTCGATTATGCAGATGGATTAATGGCACGTAAATATAAAATGGTAACTGTAATAGGTGATTATTATGATCATATTACGGATATTGTTTTTACACTTGGTTTATTTTCCGTAATTTTATTAAGCAAATATCCAAAGAAAAGCAATTTGAAAAAGATATTAGTCGTCATTTTGTTATCGTTTTACTTTATGTTTTCTTTGAATTATTCGGCAGTGGAATTGGAATATTATAAAAAAAATAAAAAAGAAACCATGTTGTCAAAACTAAGACATTTTGCACCTAGTAATGTTGACTTTTTTAAATATTTTGACAATAGTGTACTTTATTTATCAGTTATACTAGTTATTTTCCTTTTCTGTAATTATAATAATATTTAATAATACTATATGTTGTCACGTAAAGGCGAAAATTGTTGTATTGATGTAGATGGTAATTTAACAAGTACTAAGATGAATGTACACGCAATAATACATAAAGAAGTAAGAATGTCATCATCTCAGGCGATGGGGTTGAAAAAAGATGCCACGGTTTATTGTGGTGCTATAAATGATACAGATAGTGATAGTAAAGCGGTTGGTGGCCCTGGTGATTTAAATGGAGGGGGTTTATCAAAAAAACATAATAGTTATGACCGTTATTTAGCCCGTAAAAAAGGTAAAATTGAATCATATTCTGGTCGCAAAGACCGTTTAGAAGGATTTACTATGTTAGGTAGTAATGCATATTCGTGTTAATAATTGGATTCGTCAAGAGCTTCGTTGGCGAGTGCATCTGCACGTTTATTAAATTTGCGTTTCACGTGATGAAAACCAATGTGTTTCCACGTGTGACCATCTAATAACTGTTTCATTTTTTGGTAGTATGGTCTTATAGAATCAGATTTAACTTTCCATTGATTGGTAATTTGTTTAATGACAAGATTGGAGTCACCATAGATATCTATGCTATCAATATCATTTTGAATACATAATTCAATAATGGAAATAGCACCTGAATATTCAGCTATATTATTCGTTTTCACTCCTATATATTTTTTATCTGTTAAAACTTCATTTGTTTGTTGATCGTATATAACTGCTCCGTAAGAAGCGTGTCCGGGGTTAGAACGACTTGCACCATCAAAATATCCTTTAAACATAATTTATTACTTATATAAATTTAAATTATGTTTTCAATTCATTTAAATATTAAATATTATACATTAATAGAATGGTTTTAATCGATTTGATGATAGGTGGAATAGCAGGCGCATTATCAAGAACATTAACAGCTCCTTTAGAGCTAAATAAGATTCAAAAGCAGAATCATTTTATGCCGAATGCTACAATAAAAGATGTTTTGAGAAAAGAGGGTGTAAGATATTTGTGGAAGGGAAATGGTGTAAATTGTTTAAGAATTATTCCACAACATGCGATAGTTTTTGCTACTTGTGCCCAGGTAAGACAACGAGAGATTTTAAAAAATAAAAATTTTAATAATCTATTAGCTGGAACGATAGGTGGTATGACGGCGATGACTTGTATATATCCATTTGAGACGATCCGAAGTAGATTAACTCTTCAAACAAACAAGTCATATTACAATGGCATTACAGATGCGTTTATAAAAATAGTGAAAGGTGAGGGTTTTCGTGGTTTGTATAAAGGGATGGGTACGAGTTTATATGGTTTTGGTGCTTATTCAGGTTTGAATTTCAGTTTTTATCATTATTATAAGGAAAAAACAAAAAATGTGGTGATGAATGATGATATGAAGAAATTGTTATGTGGTGGATTTACGGGGTTATCATCGGTTACGTTGACTTATCCAACTGATTTGGTAAGAAGACGATTGCAAATACAAGGTTTTGATCCATCGGTGCCAAAGTATGATGGTATTATTGATTGTGTTAAAAAAATAGTAAAAAGTGAAGGTTATCGCGGGTTGTATAGAGGATTGAATGCCACTTATATAAAATTATTTCCTACGGTAGGGATACAATTCTGGTGTTTAGATACATTGAAAACCCATCATTTAAAGTTAAAATAATTTAGAATATTATATGGAAGAGTTGGATTTAAATACTGATAATTATAGTTTAAATGATATAAAGCAGTTTTTAGAAATAGAATCCGGAAAATATAAAGATGATGAAGTAACCTTAAATATTATAGATGATAAAGCAAAACAAAAAATAGAAAAATTGAAATTATCAGGCATAGATGAGGCAACAAAGACGAAAGTGGTAATGTTTGTAAATAAAATTAAGGATATTTTACGTGATAAAATTCTACAAAAAAATCCAGTATTTAATGAATTGGTGGTAAATAAAAAAAATGATTATCACAGAGAAAACTTAATGCCTTCGGTGAAAATGAATTATCCTCCTCCAGTAACCTTGGATAAAACGGGTGATGTAAATAATGTGATAATGGGATCTTTGCGTGCGAATGAAGTGGATCCACGTAGTATGAATGCTGCATTATTTAATTATAGTAAAATTAACCGTTTTAATCGACCTACTGTAACAACACAATTAAGTATAGATACGAAATTCAGAAGAAATTATTTTGCAACAGATCCGGCAGATTATTCGATTAAACTATCCACTCCATTTAAAAATGTAGTTTCAATGCGTTTATCATCTGTCGAGATAACAAATGCGATTTATTCTATATCAGAGCTAAATGGTACGAATGGTTTCACTATTACTGCACCAGTGGGATCATCGGCAGGTTCCGGAACATTTATAGTAAAGGTACCAACTGGAAATTACGTGTCAAATAAATTAACCGCAACTTTAGAAGATAGTATTCATGACATTACATTAAATGCGTCAATACCTTTTTTAAATGTGCGTGTATCCATTGATACTGTGACATCAAGAACAATTATAGAACGTGTAGGAACAACACCGACGGAAGATTTGGACGATTTTGAAATGGATTTTACTAATTTGGTAAGAAGTGATGCACCGCCAATGATGACTTTAGGTTGGATTCTAGGATTTAGAAATCAAAAATACAAAGGAAGTCATCGATATGTAAGTGAATGTTTGATAGATTTAGCTGGATTGAAATATTTTTATTTTTGTGTAAATGATTATCAAAAATCAGCAAATCAAAATGTCATTGGTGTTTATGAAAATTCATTTTTATCTAAAAATATTTTGGCACGAGTACCGATGCGTGAAGGCAAAGGAATAATAGCTTTTGATGATGGATCGGATATGGTAATGAAAACACGAAAATATTTTGGCCCTGTAAATATAGATAATTTAAGAATTACATTACTGGATGAATATGGTCAAGTATTGCAATTAAATAGAACCGATTATTCCTTTTCTTTAGAATTAGAGATTTTATATGAATATTAATTTTAACACAAATAATAATCTCATAAAATAATATATAAGTTATGGCTGATAGTTCTGGAATTATTATTCATGTACCTGTTCTTTTAGAAGCATCTGGTAACCTCACTATTTTCGGGGAAACTCTTGCTGCTGAAAAGGTCAATTTTTTCGATTCATTTCATTTTTTCACTGCTGGCGGTAGTAGTAGTACTAGTAAATTAAAGGCATCAACACTTAGACAACTTCTTTATTATATGGATGCTTCTGGAAGTGGAGTAAATGAAACCAAACTATTTTTGAAGGGTGATGTTAGTGGTGTTAACTTAATGAATGAACAATTAAAAAATGTACTTGTAAACTCTTCTGCAAATTTAGAACAAACATTTACAGATACTGGTATTGATGCCGCCATCGAAGGTAAGTGTGGTGTTGCAGGTAGGGTTTTAAAGAAACGCGAAGCAAATGCTGATGTCGTATATACCAGTCAAATTACATCTGATATTAGCAGTAACCTAACTTTAGGACACGCTGTACTAAGGTATTTGGCTACACATTTGTCTGGAAATCCACAAGGTCAAGCTTTCATTAAAAATGATGAAGCTCTTATTTCCCAAGTAAATGGTGATAAAGTAGATAATAGTAACAATGTAGGTATTGTAGATCAAATTGTTACGGAGTTGGTAAAAGATTTGTCGGATGTTTCTGGTGTAACATTTGATAATAGTGGTTATCAAATTGCTGTAAACAAAGCCGGATCAAATGATGTGGTACTTTCCATTTTTGAGCAGATGGTGGCACAAAAACCAGAACGTTTTGATGGAAGTCACAATGTGGTTAGACCATTTCCTTTCCAACCAGCGGATAAGATTGTTGTTTATTTGAATGTAAATGTTAGGGCTGAAATTGATACGGATCCGTCTGTGGATAGTTCAGGTATTGTTATAGCTTCGTCAATTATCCCTACTATATTTTCCGCAGCGGAATATCCTAGAATGGAGCATACTTATTTAGATGCTTCTGGTAATAGTGATCTCACTATATCTTATTTGAATAACAATACAAATATAGATACATCAAATACTCAACGATATACCTTTAAAAATTCAAATGTTGATATGCTTACCTGGCGTGTTGATATAGAATTGGCTGAGGATGATGCAAGTTAAATAGTTTTCATTATAATTTATATTTAATTATATTATATTAAATATGAATTCTATGTTTAAAAAACGAGATGAAAGTATAACTTCGTCAGATCATATTGCAAACAAACGCAATAAAAATTTATTTGCAAATATTGAAAATAATGCAACATTAAACAAAGATACTACTTTTCGCTATGCAAAAAATTATGAGACGATGCAGAATTTGACACACGGTTATTATAAGTGTTTAAAACCAGTAGTTGAAAATAAAGATTGTTTTAGTTATTATAAAGACGATGAGTTGGATGAACATGTCCCAAGAGAAATTCATGAGTATGATGTAACAACTCAAGATTTGACTGAAGTAAACGAAATTGACGTAAATACCTGGCCATATAAAGTATCTAATAATAAAATTCTACCTAAAAATACAGAAACCATTGTGTTTGATGATAATAATGGAAAGGTTGATAAATTAGTTGGACAGCCTAATATGTTTTTTCCAAATACTAAAATTTAAATTATTTAGATATAAATTATTAAAAAAGAATAATAAATATATTTTTTTTATATAAATAAATGCCAAAAGTATTACAGTGTGCAAATTGCAGAAAAAAATTTCTATATTCTACTTATCAATTGATGGCCCATTTTGATAAATGTGTATTAGAAGTTAAAAATGACTCAATAAGCAAAACAGTTCATGTAACAAAAGATGATTTTAAACGATTAAGAGATAATATGAAACCAGGTGTTAGTTCGTCATTGATGGTTATTGATAGTAAAAATGTGGATGAATTGAAAAAAAGTATATAAATTAATAGTATATGACGAGTAGGGCGTTATTGATTGGTATTACATATAGAAAATACCCAAAGTATGAATTAAAAGCTCCATATAATGATTTAGAATTGATGCGAAATTTTTTGATTGATTATTATGGTTTCGATAATAGAAATATCACTGCATTAACAGATAAAATTCGTGATAGTTTGTTTAATGCAACCTTTTTCAATATAGTTTCAAATCTAAAAAAAGTAATTAATATGAGTGAAGCGGATGATTTTTTAGTATTGTATTTTTCAGGTCACGGTGGGCAAATAAAAGATAAAAATAGTGATGAAATAGATGGAAAAGACGAGGTTTTTTTACCATCTAATTTCACCGAATCGGCCCCTATAAACGACGACTTAATTAACGATTTATTAAAAGATTGTAAATGTCCAGTGTTGATGATTTTTGATTGTTGTCACTCTGGTACTCTGGCAGATTTAAGATATAGTTTTCCTGTATCCCAAAAAAAATACATCGTCGATTTAAATGATGATAGAATAAATCCTTTAAAAGATAGAAAAATTGTTAGCATTTCTAGTTGTTTAGATACGGAAAAATCAGTAGAAAGATGGTATCCAAGAAAAAGGCAAAACTTAAGTGTTTTTACACAGCATTTCATTAGAATGGTGAAAGATATACGATTAAATGGTGAATTTCAAATCACCTACGAAAAATTAAAAGATAGAATGTTTGAAAGTGAAGTGTTAAGACATGGTGTCATTGCATTTAGTAATAGTACTTTGCAAGATACTAATATTTTTTCTAACCAGGATGATGAAGAAACTAGAAAATACAATGAAACAAAGTTGAAACAAGACGTTCTTTTGAAAGAAAATAGAGAATTAAAAGACAAAAATAAAAGACTTGAAAGAAAAAATGATAAGCTATCCGATGCTTTGAGTAAATATGCAAAAACATACGGAGGAATAAAAAATAACTTTACGAATATATTACACAAATTAAATTAATTGTTATAGTATAATGCCGAAACGTTCATCTGTTGGTATTGCCGCTCCAAATCCCAGACCGGGACAAACCGTTATTGGTTTACTCAGTCAAGAAGATGAAGCTGATTTTCTTTTAATGGAAGCTCTTAATGAACTATTAACAGTTGAATTTGGATCTCCTCGTTATGAACAATTGATAAAGATAATTGAACTACAACGAAAAGTCGCTGGTTCAGCCGCCTTCTTAGGTAGTATTATTGATAGTGCTGCTAACATTGTAGAAGAAAAGACTCAATTAGAAACCGAAGTAGAAACTTTAGAGCAAAAAATCGAATCTGGAGACTTTGTTGCCCATACAAACAAGTTTGCTATGGCTCTGAAAGCAGATGTAGAGGCGAATGCTGTTTTGGATATTCGTTATTTGCTTTATATGCAACGTTATGGTCCTCCTGTAGATGGTATGTTCGACCCCGTTTTACTTGCAGAATTTATCGATCCACAATAAGTATTTAATTAATATTATCACATATAATGTAGTAATATTATATACATGAATGAACCAGTTGATATGAAATTATATGAAAAAGTCAAGAAAAAGGTCTATAAAAAACATCCAAAACATAGCGCATATCGTAGTGGTATTTTAGTACAAACATACAAAAAAACATTCAAAAAAAAATACGGAAACAAACAACCATATAAAGGTAATAAAACCAGAAAACGAGGATTAGCGCGTTGGTTTGATGAAGAATGGGTTAATCAACGTGGTGAAGTAGGATACAAATATAAAAGTGATATTTATCGTCCTTCCAAACGAATCACGAAAAAAACCCCTATCACACACAGCGAATTAACCAAAAAAGAAATTAAAATTGCTAGAAGAAAAAAGAGAGCAAAAGGCAGGGTAAAACGATTTTCAAAAAAACAAAGGGGTGGTATGAAGCGATACGGTATAAAAATGCAAGAAAAAATAGTAAAGATTGAAAAAAGTCCTAATACTATGAAAAAATATATGGCTACAGTACAAAACTTGAAAACTAAAAAAACGCGAACACTGCATTTTGGTGCAAGTGATTATCAGCAATTTCGTGATTCAACAAAAATAAAGCTATATAAACATTTAAATCATGGTACCGTGAAACGCAAAAGACGCTATTTTTCACGTCATAGTGGTGAAAAAACAAAGAGCAAAGCAGTCAAAAAAGAATTGATACAGTCAAACGGTATGTACACACCCAAAATATTAAGCCATATTTATTTATGGTAATCATTTGTTTGATATATAAATATTTTAAGTTTAAATATATATATATATGAGTATTCATTTTGAGTTAAATATTGACAGTTATACTGTTGATGAAATAGAAAAACTTATTAATTTAAATCAACCTTATAATAGTAAAGATGTACTTAAATCAGCCAATGCTTTGCGTGATCAAATATTATTGGACAATAGTATCGGTGTAAATAAAAAAAAAGATGTTATTGATTTCATTAAACAAATCGTAAGTAAATTGAACAATCATTTGTCAACCGAAAAACATTTGCAAACTTCGGATGTATTTGAATCATCAAGCAATATACAGATATTAAGAAAAAACGACACCGATTATCCTAGTAGTGCAGCCGAAAAAATAAATGCCCGTGATAACACAAAAATCAAAAGTTTATATACACCTGATACCTTGTCCAAAGTTATAAGTTTAGATACCACTTTTAGGAAGAATTATCATACTACAAATAGTGCGGATGTTATTTGGGATTTACCAACTCAAATCAAGAATGTAGTATCTATGGAATTGGTTTCCATGGAGATACCAAATACGTATTTTCAAATATCAAAGAAAAATGGCAATAATCATCTTTATTTTAAATGTACAAACTCAAAGCTTATAGAGTATGGATTAAACCAAGGATTGACTTATTTACCAGATACAACAATGGAAGGAATTATAACTATACCCGATGGTAATTATGATTTAACGCAAATAGAAGATGAAATAAACTTACAATTTGAAAAAATTGCTCTAACAAATGATAAGATTCCAATCACTCCAATTGAGTTTACTGTGGATGAAAAGTCTAATCGCTGTATTTTTGCCCTGGCAAATTTAGTGGAAGACAAGATGTTTGGTTTAGATGATAGTTTGCTAATACGATTTGATTACCCCGGTGAAAGTGTTAAAAACAGTGACGGTACGGACAATTGGCAACAAACAAAAGCAGACAATAAACCAATACAAATGAAATTAGGGTGGCTATTAGGGTTTCGTTTTGCACAATATACTGGTAAAGCAAAAAAAATGCTAGGACCGGTAGATAACTTACAATTTAATACAGTAGAATATGAAATAAAATCAGAGAACTTTAATGACACAGGTAATAATATTAAAGTAAAAAAACATATTGATTATTTCAGTGATCCTAATAAAAATCCTATTTGGCTTACTGATACGTATAGAGATAGAATAAATGTACCAAATCTATTATTTAAAAATACTGCTGACGGTGCTAGTTATGATATTAATTTTTCACAACCATTTAAGCTTTATCGGACAGATAAAATTAGATTAAGTTTAATTGGTGGTGCTTATACAGGATTTCGCGATAGTGACCAGGATACAGATGGTACAATTAAACTTAGGGGATATGATTTAACCACTAAAGATATTACTATATCGGTAATAGGTATTAAAGGTACAGACAGTATGGAATTTCAAAACATATCGTTGCGCGATTTAAGTAATGGGATTGTAGCCACTAATTCAATTACACCGGATACAAATGGCACTCATGATTATTTTACACGGGAATTTGAGTTATCTGCTTTACTGTCTGCAAACGAAGGAAAAGAGATTAATTTAGTATTTCGTATCAACGGTAGTGAAAATAATACGGATTATGCTTTGGCTATCAACAAAATAGAAATAATGTATGACAATAGTATTACAAATAGGTCATTAGCTGCAAATTATGTAACAAGTGAAAATTTGTTAAATATAAATGGTGTATCATTTGTTAGCGAGGGTATATACGATAGTATAGGAAACCAGTACTTATATGTGGTTGTAGATGATTATAATTATAATAATAGTGAGAATGTGATGGCGATTTATAATGAATCAGTGAATAACTCATATATTTTAGCAAGAATAACAAAGACTGGATGGGCACCAGATATTCGCGGTGATTTATGGGATGTAAATAGTATCTCTAATGACGTATCATCGAAGGCAAGAAAATATTTTGGACCGGTGGATATTCAAAAATTGCATATTAAGATAGTAGATAAATATGGGCGAGTTGTGGATTTAAACGAAATGGATTTCTCGATGGCATTAAAGTTGGAGTATTTGTACGAGTAAATTTCCTATGTTATAGTATATGAGTTGTTTTGATAATAATAGACCTAAAATTTCTAGCAGTGAACATATTAAAAATAAACGTGCAAAAACTATATACGCAGCAGTGCAACCACAAGTAGAAAAGCTATATGATGAAGCGGAATACGACGATGATAGAGCAACTAATTATAATGGGAAAATAGTGTTTGATGCGTGTGGAAATTTAGTTTCCACCAGGACACATGGATTGAGAAAAGACTTAGCACGAGGTTATGCTTTATGTAGTGATTGTAATGGTTTTGGTATGGAAGGCTATGGAAAAGTAACCAATGGAAATATAAAGCATACTGTCATGAATAGTGATCACATACCGGGTTCAACAATTGAATATTGGTCTGGTGGAGCTTCAGTAGAAGATAGTTTAAATAAGAATGGTGGGAATTCAACTTATCAGGGTGAGTTTATTGAGATTGATCCACATAATAATGTTTTCAATACGGACCAGGGGTGTAAAAAGGACCGATTCTTAGACTATGTGGATATATCAGGTGCGGAACTGGCAGGAAATACGACGCAAGAAAACTATTTAACAAATTATAGATTGAAAGGTACTCAACCTCTTTTGGATTAAGATTAAGATTAAGATTAGTTAATATTATAAATTAATATAAAAGTAATTTATAATATATATTATATGGCGGGAATATTGCCTGTTGCATATTATAGAAATAAGGTTTATTTTTTATTTGGAAGGGAAACAAAGGATGTAAATAACAAACAAGCTGGTCAGTGGAGTGACTTTGGCGGCACCCGTGAAAAGGGTGAAACATTATTTCAGACGGCGGTACGTGAAGGTTATGAAGAAACGGATGGTATATTTGGAGACGAGAGAGCAATTGAGCAATTGATAGAAAATAATCAAATTGAAGTAATGAATCAGGGTAAGTATAAGATATATATGGTTATGGTTCCGTATAAAAAAGAACTACCAAAGAAATTTCGTTTGCGATACAAGAAAGCCAAAAAAGAAAATATAAAACTAATCACAGAACATAATGGATTATATGAAAAAGATATGATCCGATGGTTTACTATTGACTCGTTAAAAAAAAATATAAATGACTTTCGTCCCTGGTACAGGGGTGTCATAAGAAAATTAATACGGCGTTTTTGATTATATACGTAAAATACAGAACTAAATTTACGGCACTGATTTTACAGCACTAAATATACGACACTAAATTTATAGCACTAATATAAAAGAACTAAATAAAAAGCACCAACTACATATTAAAGACATTCATATGAATTATATAACATGAAAAAAAGCAAGAGTAACGATGAACTAACGATAGCACAAAAGAAAAAACTACTGAGGAGAAGATCCCTTGGTGACCTGGTGAGGAATATGTTTTCTAGTGATTATGATATAAAATTAGATGAAAGTGTGGCAAATATGCGAAAATCAACATATCGTATTTATTCTTTTATGAATAAGGAACACGAAGATTTGATACCTCTTAGTATAAATAATGCTATTCCAAATTTAATACTGGTTTTATTAACTGATGGTAGCAAAATCCTACCGAAATTATTGATACGTAGTAATATAAATTATTATTTAAATTTGGCAAAGATGGCCTATGATACAAATGATCATAATACGGTTATTTTAATACGAGCTGCATTATTGCACACAGCGATAGAGCGATTAAACATAAAAAGATCGCGTAAGTTTAATGAATATATGAAATTATTTGAAGAAAAGTATGGTAGTTTTCAGAATTCTCACAAGATACATTTAAATGACATGATTAAAAATATAAATCCTAGTAGTTATTTACCATCTGTTATGATATTGATGATACATATAAAAAAATTGATGGCATATGAGAAAGAGTATGTGAGAAACCGGCGTTCTTTTGGAGAAGTACCTTTGTCGATAACAACCACACTGGAAAACCTAACAAATGTGAAAAACACTTATTTGCAAACATATGAGCATTCGTATGATACTTTAGTAAATTTATATACAGAAGACCCTATGGAAAATAATGTGATGCAAATGCTAGAGGGAAAAGGCATAGATGTAAAACTTTTCAAGCTAGTTAATATTATAAATAAAACCTAAAATTAATTGAATAATATTTAATAGATAATATTAGATATCAGATGAAAAAAAAAGAAATAGAAAAAATAGAAGAAGAAATAAGAAAAGATTGTGCTAGAAAAAGACTTAAATACAAGTTGGGATATGGTCATTGGACAAATGAAACATATAAATGGAACGAAGACTATAAAAAAATGAATAATATAAAGTATCCATATTATGTGGGTTTAAGGAAAGAAATGCCTAAGAAAGTTGAAATGAATGAAAAAATTATAGTAATTGAAATGAACAATGATACTAATAAAATAATAGGTTTTGCTTTGGTTAAAAATAATTTTAAGGATGGTATAAGAAGAGGTATAAAGATGTATCCGAAGTTGACTTCATTTTATTGGTCATCAACTGGTAATACGGGTGGATATATTTACAGATCAAAAAAATATATAGATGTTGAACAATTTGAAGGTTGTGAATATATTGAAGAGGTGATAGAAATGATGGAGAAAAGACTATTTACGGGGTGTAATCACTATAAAAGAGGGCAGGGTATTCAGTTGATTGATGTAACAAAATTTCCAGACTATGATAGCGTGGTGTTATTCTTAAACAACTTATTTAATTAATATATAAAACAATAATATTTTTTATATATTATATGGACTTTAATGTATCTAATTATAGCAATGAAGAATTGGAAAATATAGTAGGTATAGAAGGTAATTATGATGAAAGTATATTAAATAGTAAAGTAGCGGAGTTTTCGCAATTGGTATTGCAAAATGATAATGAAAGTGATAGTAAAATGAAGTTTATACTTGATTTAAGAGATCGTTTGTATGAAAATATTAAGAATTTTATACATAATCCTAATTTGATAGAGGGTATTGATGATACATTGGGCGAAGGCGAAGTGGAAAGCGAAGGTGAAGTGGAAGGCGTAGAAGGCGTAGACGAAATAGAAGGCGAAGTAGAAGGCGTAGACGAAGTAGAGGGCGTAGTACAAGGCGTAGGCGAAATTGATGCAACAAATACACGTTTAAATGAAGTTATCGTGAAAAATAATACAAATACTGTGATTTTTGACAAATTGGTTACAGTAGATAGTAGTTTTCGCCGTATATACAATCAAAGATGTTCATGTAGTGATACCAAAATTTCTACATTTAAAATAGATACGCCGGATGATTTTACAGTGACATTTAATGAGAGTATCAATAATATTTCATCAATCGAGATAAACACACTAGAATTAACTCACGCCTGGTATAATTTTCAGTATGCAAAAGGAAATACAGTTTTCAAAATTAATAATGCTATTGTAAAAATACCAGATGGTAGTTATTTACCTGCTAGAATAGCAAATGAACTAACCAATTCAAATGTAAATATAGAAAATATAAATTTATTGGATACAATAGAAGGGGTAGACAATGATGCTTTGGGTGGTGCGGATAATGATCTAGCGTATAAATATGATATTACTCAACATAAAATAGTGATTGAAAATACATCA
>Ga0163109_10000705_pt1 | contig 26611 bp, 23 predicted proteins | sample CRUFie1St13metaG_FD_108704 | JGI IMG/M metagenome (GOLD analysis project Ga0163109, IMG submission 108704) | Marine microbial communities from the Costa Rica Dome - CRUD Field 142mm St13 metaG | ecosystem: Environmental > Aquatic > Marine > Oceanic > Photic zone | place: Costa Rica: the Eastern...
TAAATTCCATACTGTTCAATAAACAAACACTTTCTCTAATATTTTTACAAAGTGATAGTGCGTCCATTTGAGATTTGATATAGTCTTTAAACTCACTAGTATTCATTTTTTTTTCTTGAATTAAAGATTAAAGTATGAATCAAATTCAATTTTATGAATCAAATTCAATTTATTCAAAATATAAAATTTCACTTTTTTATTTTTGTTTTTTTTTATTTTTCATGAAATTTGAAAGTCTCTCTCCCCCCCCCTCCAAAAAAAATATTTTTTTATTTTTTTTATTTTTATGGATAACTTTTTCATTACTTTTCTAATTATGCTAACAATAAATACAAAAAGTTATATATTTTTCATTATCATATAAATCACAAATATTATATGAAATAAAAAAGTAATGAAAAAAGTAATGAAAATATTACTTTTTCATTACTTTTGTAATGAAAATATTACTTTTTCATTACTTTTGTAATGAAAATCATTTAAATATAATATATACTATTTTATATATGAGTAAATATTATTGCAAACACTGCAATTATGATGCGAAGATTAAAGGAAATTATGACAAACATTTGAATACAAAAAAACATAAAATGTTATCCAAATGTTATCCAAATGTTATCCAAAGTTATCCAAATGTTATCCAAAGTTATCCAAATGTTATCCAAAACGAAAGTTCACCACAAGTCAAACTATATGAATGTAAATATTGTAGTAAAACATACAAATATCGTTCTGGATTAAGTAAGCATGTAAAATATACTTGTAAAAAAAATAAAGATGAAGATTTTCAAGAACTTGCTCGCTTGTTGAATAAAAAAGATAAGCAACTCGCATTGAAAGATAAACAAATTGAAAAGCAACTTGTATTAAAAGATAAACAAATGGACAAGCAACTTGCATTAAGAGACAAAAAAATGGAAATGATGCAGAAACAAATAGACAAATTAACAAACAAACTTCAAATTCAGAATATTAACCAAGGAAATATCCAAAACAACAATACTATTAATATTCAACTATTGAATCATACAGATACAGACTACAGTCATCTTACACCAACGGATTATATTAGTTGTATAAAAGATTGCAATAAATGTGTAAAGTCGCTCATAGAAAAAGTCCATTTTAACACAAACAAACCAGAAAATATGAATATATACTTGTCAAATATAAAAGGCAAGTATCTTATGATTTATAAAGACAATTCGTGGCAAATACAAGACAAGAAATTACAGGTAGACGATTTGTATGATTATAATGAGTTTGTTTTGGAAAATTGGTATGATGAGTATAAAGAGAAATATCCGAGCATTATCGCATCATTTCAAAAGTATTTACAGAATCGTGATGAAGATGAGACGCTGAATAACATAAAAGAGGAAATACTTGTAATGTTATACAACAAACGAAATGCAATTGAGGGAATATAAATTGTAATCAAAAATAATATAACATTAGAGTAAATATTATGAAAATATCCAAACTATGTTTTACTACCTTGTTAAGTATCAAAGGGAGTTATTATTATTCTATCACCAAAAATATTAACGGAATAATTCAAATAAATGGGTCTTATTCTGCACTCCAATATGATAAAAGTAAAGATCCGTTAAGATATGGAACAAAAGCACGAAGAAAGATAAAATATTCTAATCATAAAAAGGGGCTAGTCGAAGATCATCACATTATTCCAAAAGAATTTCAAGCACACTCTTTAATAGAAAATATAAATTTTGATGTTGGATGTAGTAATAATATTTATATTTTACCATCTATTTCTTACAAAGAAAGTATTTACAATAATAAACTCAATAATGATGATACTATATATCACAACAACCATCGGCTGTATAATAGTTTTGTGAAAGAACGATTGTACAACATAAATAAAATAAAAAATATAGACGAACAAAAATATGAATTTTTACTTTTTTTTAATTATTTACGCGAATCATTTGATAGCAATGATAATTATATTAAGTCATTATTTTTGGACACATAACATATTTGTAATTTGATTTTATTTTTGTCTTGTTCTTGATTCATAAAGACAAATAGTTGAAATAAATGACAACTATAATTATCTAAATTTTGTAATACCGTGATATAGGTTGTTAATTTAAGTGAAGGTAAATATACCATGTATTGAAATTTCCCATCATATTTTTCTAATTTATCAAATACATAACCTTCATAATTTTGAATAATGTTATTTTCTTTATTATACAAATATTGTGAATATATTTTACACTTAGATTGAACTTTTCTTATTGTTCTTGAAGATATATTTATATATTCTAACTGTTCTTGTTTTGTCCAGTAATCATAGAATTTTTTAGCTTTTTGGAAATATATATTTTTTTCAAGAATAATGTTCAATAATGCAATATTATTTATAATATCAACTAATCTTCGTATCGGCGAAGATGCCTGTAAATATAACGAATCTATTTCAGTTGCAGCGTCTTCTTCTTCTTCATTACTACTCTTTATTAAACAATACCGCGAAGAATGTGTCTTAAAATTAAAAATATGACTCATAATATTTTTGGGAATAGTTGAATCTAGATTGGTAGGCTGAACATCTTCATTATATTTGATATTGTCGCTATTCATACTGTGATAATGGCGATAAATCCCCGTGTTTTTGTAATATAAATAATTAGCCAAATATTTATTGAAATGAACCATCAAATGCGTGACAATGTCTTTAGAATTATTTATTTTTAATATTTTTGAAATTTGTTTATAGTATTTATTGTTTTCATAATCGGTAGTTTGAGTATGCGAATAGTTCTTGCTTATATACGCAACACATAATTTCAAATTTTGTCTATTAATTTGGTTTTTTTCGTCAAAAAAGATATCCAAAGTATAACACAATCGTTTTTCTTTTTCATCCAAACTTAACAGTGTTTCTGTCAAAACAGATGGAATCATTGGTCTCTTTTTATCAGGTAAATAAATTGTAGAAACTCTATCGGTGAATGAATCCCATAAATCCAAATATTCCATTACCAATGAAACATTCGCAATATAAACTGATATTTTGTGTTCTTTGAAATTATAAGAGATTGCATCATCGTGATCATTTGACACATTCGTATCTAGCGTAAATATAAATTCGTCCTTTTTTGTTACTTCTTCAATATTGTATTTATTTTGAATACTTTGAATAATTTGTTCTTTGGTAGTGGTTCCTATTTTTTTTTTCACTTCTTTTGTGAAAGGTTGAATAGAGACATTCAAAGATTTACAATACAGAATATATTCATAATAATTATTGACATCATCAATATTTCCAAAATTTTGTAACATAGACCCTCTGGGTGTGGTATCTTCCCAGTTTTCGTATTTGAATGTGATGTATATCTTTTTTATTGACTTATCAAAACTATATTGAAGTTTATAAGGAACTAAAAAAAAAGGAATTCTTTTATCATCGGGTTTACAAAGATACAATAACTTGTCTTTGTATTTTCCAAAACTAATATTCAAAGACAAGACACCAGGAATATGTTTACAGCATCGAACGTGTGAATGAACTATTTTTATTTTATTTTCATTAAAATCAAAAGTATCATTTGAAAATAATTTTGAAGTTTTAACAATTGAATTATTTTCAAATAACGAAATTTTTTGAAACGTTTGAGTTTCTACGATTTCATAATCTTCATAATGATTATCATTACCTATAAATTTATACATAACATAAGATATAATTAAATGTTTATATACTTCAGTCAATTATTACAACAACCTATATATGTTAATGATTTCATTACCACATTAGGATTTGTTCTATCTTGTTCTATTTCAATATTATCGTGCATAATAATACCATTCATGAGAGGTCTTTTCTCAAATGTTTCTGTTTCACTGTCTACAACATTATAATTAACTTCTTCCATTACTAAATCTACCAATTTATCAAAAATATCATCAACATAATCTCTGGAACTTACTTCAAAAAAAGGTGCGTTATAATAATTAGACAGTTTAAAGCCATCTTCAAAACTAACTTTGCGTTGATCTTCTAAGTCGTTTTTATTGCCTACAATAATTAATTTTGCACTGTCATTGTTTTGACGAATTTCGTTTATCCAATACATGGAATTCTGAAAACTGGTTTTGTTTGTAATATCATATGCGATTATACATGCACACACATTACGATAATACGTTTTTATAATTGACCTAAATCTTTCTTGTCCAGCTGTATCCCATATTTGTAATTTAATAATATCATTATATTTGTCTGTTTCAACATACTTTGAAACAAAATTTACACCAACAGTACTTTCATTTTCGTGATTAAAGTTTCCATTGTAATATTTATAAAGCATTGTTGTCTTTCCAACACCACAATCCCCTAGTATTATTGTCTTAAGATTGTAAGTTTTCATTAAATTATAAAAACATATTTATTTGGTTATTTGTGTTGTTGTTGTAATAATTGACTGAAGAATACGTGTAATCGTCTATATAGTCATTATTTTCATCCATAGAAAATATATCATTCAAACATACCCGAGGCATTCGTTTTGCGTATTCAAATTTAAATCCATAATCAAATATATAATTTGTCCTTTTTAAAAAAGTTTTTGAATTTTTTAACTCTAAATGTATATTTTTCCAACCAATATTATTTTTTTTCAATATAATAGTATCTAAAAATATAAGATTTTGAATATGTTCTGGTAGTACAGACATTTTTGTTGTTTATTAAAATATATTTTTACTAAATCAATTTTATTATTAATCTTTAACCAATAATCTTTTGCTGTGTAACAAGTTCTTGTGCAATATATCCAAGAACACCAATCATAGCTAGACGACCATTTGAAAGTTCAATATTTGACATATTTTCATCAAACGGTACATATGTATTTAGCATCCCGGGCTGAATATTGTCTTTCAATTGAAATAGCTTCTCATTGGGACGCTTATAAAGAGTCAACAAACGAGCCGTCTCAAAAATTACCATATAAGCAAGACCAAGTTGATTAAGCTCATCATGATTTTTACTAAAATAGTCAATTGCCAAATTATCTTTACTGAAATAATCAATCGATGGAAGCATCAAACTCGCGATCATTGCAATACGACCGTGATGGATTTCCGCCTCTCGTAGATACTTAACAGTTGATTCGTCGGCATTTGTTGTAATTTGTAGAGGGTCAAAATAACCGAGTGGTGCAATATCACCATTATAGATAAACGTTTTCATATTTGGTTTTGTAGAAGCCGCTCGGATAGGATTAAATGCAAATGCTTGATTTTGAAAAGACGCAACTGCAAAGAAGGTGTAAATAATTTTTGAAAAAGAGAACATGGCTCTAAGTGATTATACTTCTATATGTTTGTAAGCCTTTATATTTGTTTGTCTGTTTGATTTTCTGTCAATATAAAGAAAAATATTGAAAGCAATAAGTCCAATCATTCCTGTAAAAAACAGTTTGCTCTTCAACAGAGAACTTACAAAAGATTTATACCACCCCCCATTTTTTTTGAAGGATGATTTAGATAAATAAAAGACAAAACTAAACAGATACATTATTATGGTTGTCTTTGAAACTAAAGTCCAACCACTTAATCTATCTAATTTTACTAAGTTATAAGACCATACTCCACGAAGAGAATAATTTATAAAAATTGCACACAAACAAGTTAATATAAATATAAAACAGTGAGTTGTTTCTTCAAATGTATATTTATCAATATAAATTAACTCACCTAAAACTAAAAATATTATCATAAAGTGGGAGAAAAAATTATAATATGGTAACTGATGTAAACTGAGTCTCTGCTTTGGAAATAAGAAATAAAAATATAGAACACTAATGGTCATTGCTAAAGGAGCAACCATTTTAAAGTAGGCTTCTGATTTTTTGTTTATGAGTGCTAAAAAGAAATAAAAAAATAATAAAATAATAGTGTGGTGTGTGATTTGTGAAAAATACCAACATATCTTATCAACAGGCGAACTATCATGCATAGGTTTGTTATAATACTTTCCTTCAGTTGGGAAAAAATCTGAGAAATTTTCTTTGCTATATAATGCGGACATGAAACTTAGCACAACTGATGAAAACAAAAATATTGTACTTACAAAATAAAATGGCGTGCGTTCATTTATAAAATTCTTTTTTACAACTTTTTCAACATCATCTCGTAAATTTTGCAATAATAAAATATTTTTATTAATCATCCTATTGTTTTTCTATTGTAATTAAGTGTTTTTTTTGAAATACAACATAAACTTATTTATCATCGTTGAATATGTTAATTTTTCAATCCAACAAACATCTTTTTCATTATTTTTTATATATACGAACCATTCATTTGGAACAAAAATAATTGTACCTTTTGCACATTTCACATTATGAAAATGTGTGTTATTTTCAATATAATTCTTTATTTCCTTGTTATTTGATTTTTCACCTGTTTTGAAATTGTCTTTAAACTTTGGATGAATCAAAAATATTTCTACAGAACCATCTCTGACAAAATAATAGTTTACACTTTCATTATTTGCATGGATGTCAAAATCACCACCACTTTTTATAGAATACATTTTATTGATAATATTAGACTTAATATATGGTTTTAGTAACAATAATTCATTTTCTGCTATACTATTGTATTCTTTGATACCGGTAGATTTGTCTTTTTTTATCAGTTTGTAGTTGTTTGTATTCAACGAAGAATTTAAGTGCGATGCATCAAAATGAAAAGGCATCTTTAATAAAATATCATTGTTTATATTTTGTCTTGTTAATTCCTTTTCATACTTATAGATTTCATTGTTTTTATTAATCTTATATTCAACATAAAATAAAAAATAAGTAATAAAAATAAATAATGCAAGAAGTATTTCTACTATCATAATTAAATTAATTGAATATTTAACTATTTTTGTTTAAATGTATTTAAGTTTCCATAACTTCATTTTCATAATTATCTAATTCTTCTTCAGATGATATAGAATTATTAACTTTTTCTGTTTCAAATTCTGAAAAGTCAAACTCTCCTTCATCGTCAACCTTTGGAGCAATAAAGAATTTTATTTCCAATAGATCTTTTTCTTCTTCTTCGTTTGGAAGAATTCGCAATGTAAATGGGGCGTCTTCGCTTGCACTTACATTTATCCTTTTGAATACAGAGTATAGTTTTGTTACCAAAGATGTTTGTTTTAATGTAACCTTACAAACCATTTGTAGTTCTTCTTCTACAATAAGTTCGTCCAACAAATCATCGGTTATTTTTAGCGTATATTTTCCTTCATCACCCTGAGAACGCATATAAATCGTGTCATTCACATGAACCAGTTCCAAAGTGTCTCCAAAAGACTGTAATTCATTGAAATATTGATCTAATTTTCTTACACCAATTGAAAATTCTAAACTTGGGTCTATTTGTTGCGACTCCATCAGGTCGCTATCTAAATCAATTAGAACTATCTGGAATGTTTTTTCTATTTTGTCTTTTTGTTGGAATGATATGTAAAGATATTCTTCACTCGTTTCAAATGTTGTTATACTATCCAATTTATGCAACCCCATAATTGTTGTTAATACCTTAGAATTAAATGAAACAACCTCGCCATTACTTTCATACGACGAAAACCACTCTTTTTTTATTTTTATTTCGAGCAAACTAATATGCGAATCATCCATAATCTGAATGAATAGCTCATCTTCTTTACAATACATCTTACAGAAATTGTTCAAACCTTTTATAACCTTGAACAATTCAATCAGCGTCACAACCCGCCTGTTCTTTTCTAAAGTGAAGCGCATGGTTGTTGTTATCTATTTATTATAGACCTATGGGATTTAAATCAATTTTATTTCTATTGATATTTTTTATATAATTTAAAAATTTAATTTAGTTGAATCTTGTCCTTCATCTTCGTGTTCACCTTCATTTTCCTCTTCGCCTTCACCTTCAACTTCACCTTCTTGTTCGCCTTCACCTTCAACTTCACCTTCTTGTTCGCCTTCACCTTCAACTTCACCTTCTTGTTCGCCTTCACCTTCTTGTTCGCCTTCACCTTCTTCTACTTTGGTTTTAACAGAGGAGGGTATATTAGTTATATAAGTTTTTTCAGAAACATTATTACTTATACCGTGTAAAATATCAACAAGTGTGGAGTTTTGAACATCTTGAGAGTGTTTATTCTTCTCTAATTCAGAATTAATTTTTGTTAAAATTGTAGACACATTATTTATATTTTCAATAATTTTATCACGTTGTTTATCTTGTTCATTCTCTTCTTTTTTTTCATATCTATTAAATCTTTTTTTAATTTCCGTTACCTGTAAACTTGTTTCCATTGAAAACGTTTGAATTTTAAGAGTATGCTTTTTTATTTCTTCAAGACTGGTTTCAATTGTAAGAATTTTATTTTTGTAATAGTCTAGAGTCACATCATCAACTTTTGATTCTTCTTTTAAATCTGTTCTTTGGTTTTCAAATTTTTTATTCAAATCTTCAACTACAGTTTGTAAATTGGTAAGTATTTTATTATGAGAAAGTAACATCATTGCAGGATTTATTTTTTGCGACTCCTGGGTTTGTTCTGAACCGGTTGAAACTGTACTTGAATTATTGATGTTCTTGGATGTAACAGGGGAAGGTGTCTTATTTGTCGGTCCAGCCCGTCTATTTCTTGCTGCAGCTAATGCACGTGCGCCAGACATAATATTTATTCATTATTAAATTTTGTTTAAATTATATTTTAAAAATATCAGTTTATATTGTTAAACATTCATTTTCATTTTAATTTTTTCATGATATTTATAATCGGTTATGACAAAATCATCTAATTCATAATCATTTATATTATCTCTCGCTGTTTTGATTACCATTTTTGGAAAATCAAACGGCACTCTCTTGATTTGTTCTTTCAAACTTTCTGCGTGTTCTTCGTAAATATGAGTATTTCCAAGATAATATATGAATTCATAAGGCTCTAATCCACAATGTTTAGCTATCAGACAAGTTAATGCAGAATAAGACAAAATATTAAAGGGGACGCCTAATCCAACATCGCCGCTTCTCTGATAAAGAGTGCAGGACAATTTGTTGTTTCTTGTAACATGAAACTGAAACAATACATGACACGGAGGAAGTGCCATATCTTTTAACTGACAAGGATTCCAAGCACTAATTATGTGGCGCCTAGAATACCTTTTTTCAGGATTCATAATATCGTCAATAACATTTTGCAATTGGTCAACGCCCTTACCATCATATTTTGTATGACAATCTGTATAATCCGCATTATAAAATCTCCACTGATGTCCATAAACGGGGCCAAGATCGTCTTCATCGTAATCTAAATTACGCGATTTTAAAAATTCTTTACTTGCATTATCGTCCCATATGTGAACGCCTTGTTCTTTCAATATATTATTGTTTGTATTTCCGCGAATGAACCACAATAACTCTTTAAGACAAGTTTTAACAGCGACCCTTTTAGTAGTCAATATAGGAATACTATTATTTTCAAGAGAAAAATACATAGCACTTCCAATATTACAATAAGTATTTCCATTTCTACCATTTTCAATATTTCCTTCGTCCAATAGTTCGCGAATCAATTGTAAATATTGTTCTTCTGGATGAATTTCTTGTTTTTTTATCAAATTTTTCAACATAATTTATTAAGATTTTATCAATAAACAAATATATAACTTTACTTTTAAATATATTTTTATTCTCTGCCTATATTAATTATGGAAGAAACATTAGAAGACGAAGAACTAAATACCGGTGAACCGTTTCAATCAGGTGGAGACAATAATGATAAATCGTTTGTAAGTTACATCACTTCTTTTTCTGCTACCGAAAAAGCTCAATTGATGAATATTGTTCAGTATTGTGGTATTTCTGTTATTCCATTGCTCGCTGTCTTAAAAATAATGAAAATATACATGCCTGTAAATAATCCGCTGAAACCAACAAGCGAGCTTGTATTTGAAGTATTATTACAACTTATAGTGATATTAGTTGCGTTCTTTTTTATTCACAAGCTTGTATTATATTTTCCAACTTATTCACAAGTAAATTATGAAAACTTTAGCCTTCTTTCTGGAATGCTTCCGCTTTTATTCTTAATGTTTACTTTAGATACAAAAATTAGCGAAAAACTGAACGTATTATTTGACCGATTATTAGGAATGATTGGAATAATTAAAGAACCGATGGAGGATGAAGAGGATGCGAAAAAAGACCGCAAATCGCAAGGTCAACAAGAGATTCCTGACCATACACACGCACTCGCCCCGCACAGCCACCCATCCGTGCAAACTGATGCCGGTGGTACGCCAGGAACAGGAACTGGAACAACAACAATAGAAGAGATGTGTGGAATGTCTGGTGTCTCCAATGGAGGATTTGAACCAGTTCCGGCAAACTGGTAATAATGTATTGTACAAAAATTATTTATATATAACTAAATTGTATAATTATATATGAATGTAATTATTTGTTTTACCTATATTTGCGTAACCTATATTTGTTTGACTTATTATATTGTATACTCATTCGCATAATATTGCAAGAATACGAAAACAACCCACTTCTTCTTTTTTTGATTCCACAAAATGCTCTTCACTCGTTTGTATCCCAGAATCACATAAGACAACCGAGTTGCACGAATCCGGAGACGGAATTATAGGCGAATCTGCAATAACATTTCTATTGTTTTGTTCCATCAAATTTAATTTATTCAATTTGTAATACCACTCACATGGTGCAAACAAAAACATACAACTTAATCCAACACACTCCGCCCCCCAGAACCAGAGTGTCGTATGTAATTCAATTATCATCATCATTATTAAGACAAGTAAAGACAAAACCCCTATAGTAAAAATTGTTGTAGCTATATAACTTGGCCGCAAATAATAAATTATACAAAACCCGTGAATAAAATAAAATCCACAAAACAAGAAAACTGATATAAAATGAAGCAAATCTGATACATATGAATCTGTACATATCAAAAACATACTGTAACTTAACTGATAACAACACAATGATATTGTCATTTTTCGTATCACGTGTATTGGTTTTGTGTGCATTATTATGTTTTGATATTGCCACATAATTGTCAGCGGCATAAAAGAGACAGAAGCCATAGCCCCCGTCGCAGGAGGGTTCGCAATAAACTCACTTACAGTGTTTGAATTTGATTCTGCAAATCCCACAATAGACAACAACGGAAGAGACCAAACATACAATACTCCCAAAGACACCACACCCAATTTGAATGCGTTCAAACGATAGAAAATCATATAATTGTTATGAACTGATTTTTCTAAACAATATTTTTATATAATATTTCATTGTGCATAAATGATTTATATATAACTAAATTGTATAATTATATATGAATGAAACTATGAATGAAAAGACAAATGACACCATAGATGCCACTATGGAACAAATTATTCAAGAATTAGACCGCAAGAATTTATTACATTTAAATAGTGGTAAAATTAAAGAACTGAAAAACAATATACTTCAGAAATTGTACCTTTCACGAGAAGAACTTTTAAAATATCATAAGGTTTTAGATAAGTATAGATATGTAGACGAATTAGATGAAATAAAAATAGGAGCTTATTTAAGATGGTTTAATCTAAAAAACACTGAGAATGTAAAACTGACAAATGGCGGGATATTGATTGACGTTCAACCAGGAATAGATGACATAAATCTCATATGTAAAAATAATAGAAATATGTTATTTACTCTCAGCTTGAATAAATCAATTGTCTTTCAGAAAATAAACTATCAAGAAGAACTTTTAATAAAAATTGTGGATTATATTCAAAAATGATAATTAAATAAAACAACTCTGGTTTGCGGAACCTGATCAACGATGAGCGCCGCCTCCGAGTAAGGCTTGTTCGCTAGCCGACCGTACATCATATCAGAGGCCCAAGCGTCGAAGGACACGAAGCTACGCACAAACACGAAACAGCGTAGGTCTGGCGGGCAAGCGGGAAGAGAGAGAGAGGCGTGGGATGATGAGGAAAGTCGTCCTTCCATAAATGGCGGTGCTCGCGGTGCGATCGGTTCCCCTCAAACCCGCCTACCAAACTTCCGTCCGTCGACGCAGAGGGGCCGCATCACCATCAGCTGGGCCACTTTGTCGCCCGCACCTTTCTCCCGCGAGGACTGGGCGATGGCGCGCAGATCCGAAGAGTTCGTGTGGCCGGGCGGACGCGATTGCGGTGCATAATGCATTTGTTATTAGGAGATATCATTTTTTTTCTATGTAATACAGATAAAAAATGTTTATAGTTATCATTAATATCACAATTAGTTTTACATAACATTTTTATCATCAATTTTAGAGCCTTTTTCTTTATCTTGTGTATGGTGTTAGGAATTTTTTTGTTATGATATTTTAAAAATTGCTTGTTCTCTCTAATACTCAAATTTTTACACATGCTTAATTTATACCTAATATATAAATATAAAATTATTATGGAAAAATCAATAATAATAGATTTTGACAATACCATTGGTTATTTTTCACAGATTGTCTATTTGATCAATATAATTGAAAAGACATATAATCGTAAAATGACGCAAAATGATGTTAATACTTTACTCAAAATATACACCTTGTCGTTTCGTCCAAAAATATTTGAAATACTTAAATTTATTTATAAACTAAAAAGTAAAAAAATTATTAATTCTCTTATTTTATACACAAAAAACAAAAACGAAGTATTTGTAAAAATGGTGATATTTTTCATTGAAGAACTTATAATTTCAAATAATAACGAATATGATAAAGCGAATGCACATGTTTTTGATGAAATTATTTTTTCTAAATCAAAATATAAGGATATAGAATCAGTATTAAAACTTAAATGCATTAATGAAGAAAATAAAACAAAACTTTGCTTTATAGATAATAAAAAATACAATTATGAAACATCTTCCAAATCTGTTACTGTTTATTTTATAGAATGTGATACATATAAATTTTATTATACCAATAATGAAATTACAAAAAAAATGGACTACGAAATTTATAGCAAACTTGATAAAAAAATATTAAATAAATATTTTAAAAATATTTATAAAAACAAACAAAATATTTGTAATCTTCCACTAAAGGTTCATGAATTTAATTCTCTTTACATATTTAATTTATTGAATAATTTTTGTTTTCTTACAAAATAAATTATACTTGTTTCTTTAAATTATAAACATCCAATGTTCTTGCACTTGCATCTTTAACACCTTCAACAAACTTGGGCATCCAAAAATAAGGGATTAGATTACTACAACCATCATAATACTCATCAAAGATTTTTCTATAATATTCTTGTTCACAAGTTTGCGGATTATTGTGTTCACAAGAATAACACATATTTGTCTTTTTTATCATAGCATTATCTTGTATAATTTCATACCAAGCCTTTTTTGAACTACTAATACCATCACTGAATGCTTCCTTCTTACGCCATAATACCTCCTTTGGCAAAAGATCCGGACAATAAAGTTCAAACGATTTACGAATAAGATATTTTTCACAGTTACCAAACTTATTATGATTTCTATACTCAATTGGAATACTTATATAAAATTTTGTAAACTCTTTATCTAAAAATGGGGTGCGTGGTTCTAGTCCATGACTTGAAATAGACTTGTCTGACCTCAATACATCAAATTTATTAATATCTGACAATAAACGAAGCGTTTCTTTGTGAAATTCATTATCATTCTTGGCACAATGAAAATAGATATATCCGCCCATTAGTTCATCAGCACCATCTCCATTAAATATAACCTTTGCATCGCTATTTTCTTTAATATGTTTCGCTACATTCCAGTTACCAACACTTGCACGCACTGTTGTGGTATCATAACTTTCTATATCTTTTATAACGTTTCTTATCGAAGATATAAAATCTTCTTCAGATACAATTATTTCTGTATGATCGCTTTTAATGTGTTTAGCAACTAAATTAGAATATTCTAAATCAACACCACCTTCCAAACCAATGCTATAAGTTTTCAACTTTTTACCAGTTTTTTTTGAATATTCATTGTAAACAAGTGCAGATATAAGACTACTATCCAGACCACCTGACAACAAAGAAGCAATATCACGTTCACAATTATCTACTCGTTTCTTAACAGATTCTTTGAGTTTTTGAACAATATGAAACATATAAAATTCTACAGGTTTTTGATACTCATTTATATATGAAATATTAAAAAAATACCTCTCTTGAAGCGTTATGGTATATTTGTTAGTCTTATAATCATATATAGAATATGTTCCAGCCTCATAATGATTAATTGATGTAAAATTACGATCAAACATAAGAGGCATCAAATCTGAAGAAAATCCCACATTTCCATTATCATAATGACAAATATATAATGGACGAACACCATACGGATCTCGTCCAACGACGATTCTATTTTCTACAAAATCGTAAATTAGGAAAGAAAATACACCATCAAGCAAATTAACAAAACCAGGACCAACTATTTCATACAGTTTTACAATCACCTCGCAATCACTATTTGTTGACATAGTTAAATTAAATTTACTAATCAATTGTTTATAATTATAAATTTCTCCATTACACATCATTGCATACCTATCCGTAATAATTGGTTGATTAGAAATTTCATCTAAACCATTAATGCAAAGACGATGAAACCCCCAAATCATATTATCATTTATATGTTGAATACTTGAATGCTCCGGCCCTCGTTTTTCACCATATTTGAAATAATTATGCAAATTTGATATAAAATATTTGTCTTTATCAAGAGATTTTGTATGTTCCGAACTCTTCAAAAGTAGGGCAAAAATTCCACACATAATAATTTTGTCTTATTAATAATATTTTTTATGTATTTAATTTATTTTAATATATTATAAATGAGCAAAAGTTATTTATGCAATTACAACTATGACAATGAATTAAATTTAAAAATAAATAAAAGATATTTTCCATCTGATAGTCTTCAGCCTAATTTTGACCCCCGCCCCCTTTCAACAAAATATTCATTACTAAATTTTCCGTTAGAAAATAAACATATTGATAATAATTCTACTCCATTAATGTCGTATGATAGATACAATAACCATAAAATTTTTTATCCCGGAAATTCAAGGGCACCAATCAGCCATTTTTTAGATAATATTGACACAGACTCTATTTTAAAGAACCAACATCGCCGATTGACAGCACGTGATGGACCAAAGTATATACCTAATATTAAATCAGACTTATTTTTGGAAAAAAAATATCAAGATAATCGTGAACCAAATTTATATAAATTACCTTATGACATAAGAGGCACAAACAATCCAAAATGCGACCTTGCACCCAATTCATATTTCAATCATACCAGATACAATGTTAAAAATTTATAAAAAAAAATATGTGATGATATATTAGTTTATGGAAAACGTATTATATAAAATAAAAAAAAATACTGGCAAAAGCCAAAAAAAATTTACAAAAATGAATTGTCACCCTAAAAACAAAAGTTTTAAAAGAACAAGCTGTTTAGATGAAGACACTATAATGTTATTGAAAAAAATATGGAATGCACGACATCCCGATAATAAAATAAAAACCAAAAAAAAGGAGAGTGTATGGAGAGACCTCAAAAATAAGATGTCTGGTAGATGTAATAACGAAATATGTTGGATTGATTCTATATTAACAAAAGATAATCAAAAAAAAGAATTAATAAATGGACTATTTGCACCAAAAACTCCTTCAAAATGGAAAATAAATCCAACCGAATGGTTAACAAGTGAAGAATTAGAAGATGTATTTAAACAATATGAAGAGAAGTATAATAATTTTGCATTTTTAGGACCATCGCCTATAGACTTTGATAGTCCGAACTCAGCATATATATCATACAAAAATAGTAAAAATATATGCGTATGGCCTGAGTTATGTAATTTTAGTTTAAAAAACCACATCAACAATGGAATTGAATATATTGGCATGGTTTTCAATTTGGATAAGCATACCAAAGGGGGTTCGCATTGGGTTTCAATGTATTTAGATATTCCCTCTAAAAAAATGTTTTATTTTGATTCAACTGGTAGGCCCGCTCCGCCAGAAATTAAAGCACTATGCGAAAAGATTCAAAATCAGGGGAATAAAATGAACATTCATTTTTCATTTGACAGTAATGAAAATATAAGACATCAAATACAAAATACCGAGTGCGGTATGTATTGTTTGTATTTTATAATTTCTCTATTGACAAAAAAACATAATTTAGACTATTTTAAAAAACATATTATACGTGATAAATTAGTTAAAAGGTTCAGAACTATTTATTTCAATAAAATATAATGAATAAGGAATCATATGATAATTTTATGACAACTTTCAAAAAAAACTTATGGGAAATGTGCATAAAAGAAAAAATATTCGAAAATATAGATAATTCTAAATTTGAAAAAGTTAAAAAAATATTTGAAGATAACATTGAGAATCATAAAACGCATATACTTCAAACAAATGGCGATGCTAACATAACAAATGTTCTCCTTTCCAATATAAAAAATGAAATAAAAATTATAAACCGAGTCCCCGAAACTCGCGAAGACCTTTCAAATGAAAGAAAAGAACAATTTGATTCTGAATACCAAAAAAAACAAAAAGAATTTAATTTATTATTAAATAACGAAAAACCAAAAGATGTTAATTTTAGTGATGATGCACAAGATTCTCCTCTTGAAGCTGATAATTTAGAAGCACTTATACAGGAACAAATGAAAGATCGTGAGTTGCATATGCCAAAACAATCGGACGAAACAAATACAATAGTTTCAGATAATAAATTCACCAAACTATCAGTAATTGAGTCAGCACAAATTCAAACAGAGCAAATTCCAAATTCTAAATTAGAATCATTATTGAATCAAAATCAATTTCTTGTATCTGAAATTGCAAAATTAAGACAACAAATCAATTCACAAAATGATGCTATTCACAAAATTTTGTCTTCTCAAATACTTGTATTAAAAAAATTACAATAATTTTAATAAAGCAAATCTTATTAAAATTATATTATCATTATTATCTTTATTTTCCTCTATTATCAGGCCAAATATTTACTTTTTCCGATTTATTTTTTTTAACACTTGTAACTCTTTCATGCGCGTCATCTTCATACCGCACTTTTGATAATCTGGTTTTGTGTGGATTTATTCCTGCTTTTGGTAGAGGAAATGTTAAGCATTTTTCTTTTTCTTTATAATTGAAAACACAATCAACAGATGCTTCTTTCATAGCAGTCAAAAAATGTTGCATTAATTTTTTCTTATTTTTCATTATTTTCATCAATGTTTCGTCTGTTGTCATTACTTCTCCGCTTTCATCTTTGTCAGCAGCAATTAGTTGTGTATACAAAGGCTCTTTTTCTTTAAGGAGTTGTTTGTTGTATGATAATAAATACATAAACACCTTGATATTTTGTAATTCTTCTGGTAAATCTTTGTGACTACATATACGCTTTGCTCGGCCAATTACTTGATCAATCCGAACCGGATGCCAATAAGGTTCGGTTATATGCACATAACGAACATTTTTTAAATCAATTCCCTCAGCACCAGAAGATGAAATCATTAATAAACGAATAACTTCCCCGTACATATTGGTCATCTCTTGAAGATCATTACCGAAGAAATATTTTTTTATATCTCTACGAATATTTGATGGTATTTTTGAAAATTCGCCATTGTAAATATTTCTTATTATTTCTTTTTCTTCTTCACCTTCCTTTCCTGTATATAATGCAAAAAATTTGCGACCATTTAACGTAGAAAATGAGTCATTTGGATTTTCTTCGGCCGCGTTGTCCCCCGATTCAAAACTACTGTTATAATAAAACGAGTTTTCAATTTTAATATTATATTCAACAATTCCATATTCATTTGTTGTTTTGACAATTTTGAATTCGCTGTATCCATAATATTCTAATAAAATTTTGAATATTCCAATTCCCTCCAAAGTTCTAAAATTACTATACATAAGATGCAAACCAAAATTCTCTTCATTTAAAATATTTTCCAACATTTTGTGAAATTTTGGGCTATATGCTTTAAGGTCGTTTTCTTGATTAATTTCATAATCGGGATCAATTGCAATTTTCATATTTTTTGTCTTTACAATTTTTTCTATATCACTATCAAAATATTTATAAGCATTTGTTATTAGTTCATTCAGAAGAAATTTAATCTTTTCCGCAAACTCTGCTTGGTGTTTCTTATTTATCTTTTTACCGAATTGTTCAATGTCTTGGACATCATATTTACCATCATTCATAGTAAGCATTTCTTGCTCAGTCAACAATTCTAACTGGTCTTCGTCTAATTTTTCTGGAGAAGTTGTGTTCATTATTGGTCTGTTCATTTTTTCTTCAGCTTCTGATAACACGTTTTTATCTTGACCGCTTGTAGAAAACCGATTCATTTTTGAAGGAAAGACAAAATTACAAGCCACACGAGAAAATATCTTATATGAGCTTGTTTGGTCGTCACCAGTTCCGCCTTTAATGTTCTTTTTTCTTTTCATTCTAGTATCCATTGCTCTTTCAAGGCTACGCGCAATATCATAATGTTTCATTACATTTTCATTCATTTCAACTACTTCAATAAACATATCATCTTCGCCAGATGAGACAATAGTTGGCATTAGCTCCTTTTTGTCGCCTACATAAGAAACCAATCCAGCAATTTTCGTCTGAAAGTATTTTTTATTTTTAAGACCATTGCTTTGTTTATCTATAAATATAGTATTAAATGCTTCTTTAGTATCTGGAAATTTTTTGTATGATTTTATTACACTGCTTTTGTCATCTGTTGCGTTTAGAATCTTATAACCAGCATCTTTAAGTAACTGAATTATTTGATCTTTAAAGTCTTGCACATTTATCCTCGCATTAGTGTCATAACTAATTTTTCCAGAGGCTTCATTCACAAATCCATACGGATTTTTCATAATCTTTAAAGTATTTGTATTTTCTGCATAGGTAATATAGTCAATATTTCCTATGACATTAAGCGCCTTTTTAAATTCGGATAAAGATACTTTTTGTTTATTGTCATGACTACATCGCAATTCTATCACTAGATTATATCCACTCACCAAATTAAAAAGAACACCTAATTCGTTCGGGTAATTAATCAAAGGAGTACCTGTTAACATAACAACGTTGCAGTTATCGGCAGCAAGAATATGTTTATACATTTCAACAGACGCTGATGTTCCATTTATATTTAATTTATTCACAATTCTAGAGACAAAATTATGGGCTTCGTCTACAATAACAACACTATTATCAAAAGGGTTATAATTTTTATTTTCACCTTTATATTTGGTTAACCATGAACCCATTGTAATGCCATTGTAGCTAATAAAATTAAATCTTCCTTTAATCATTTCGTTTATTTGTTCGCCAAGAACCTTTTTGTCTATTTTTACAGGAGTATTATCATTTCTTGGCATTTTTCTCTGCAAATAAACACCATCTCTCTTATTGAGATAACGATTAATTGGCAGTTTTGTAAGTTTGTGGATATCCATTATAAATTTGCTCCTTGTTTCATCCTTTGGAAATTCAACAAATTCCCAATTGTCATCTTCTCTAAAAAACATGCTTCCACAAAACTTCATTTGAGAAATGTAGTTTTTTCTCAAAGAAGCCGGAGTTAATATGAATATTTTTCTTTTTGTTGTTTTCATAGCTTCTATTACACCAATAGACGTACATGTCTTGCCAGAACCAAGTCCATGATACAACACCAAACCTCTATAAGGGCTATAAGAATTCAAATATTGTTTTACTAATTCTTGGTGAATAAGTGGTTCAAATCCAGTACTAGACAATGAATCATCACAAGAAGTTTTTTCATCGGCTTGTTTATCTGAAATATTCAAATATTCAGTTAGTTTCTCTCTAATTTCATTACCAAAAGACAATTTATCATTCAAAACATAATCTTGTGGCAGTGGAATCTTAAATATTGTATCATCATCAATATATCTTTTGTAATTACTCTCAAACTCAAACATACTTTCATGATTGTTATTCGATAATGCTTCATCGGGCTGTGGACTTGGTCTCGGTTTTACAGTTTTAATTTCTTTAGACGGTCTCACAACCGACGAACGCCTATTTTTATTTTCTTCCTTTTGAATGTCACTAGAAAGAGTCATTGTTTGTTTTCGCTTGATGTTTTTGATTTCTGAATTATCCATTTGAGTTAAAACTACAGTCTTATCTGTTTTCTTAGCATATCCTAAATATTTAAATCCCTTAAGACTAATATTTTTTTTTAATAAACCCAAAAACAATAACAGTTTTTCATTATTATTTTCTGTGAATTTTTCTTTAATTTCAATGTTAATATTTAAAAAATCTTTTTTTTTTGATGATGGTGTTTTTACTTGTCTCAAAAAATCCATTATTATTAATATATACAAATATTATTCATATAAACGAATCAATTCAATTGCTTTCTGACAAGCTATTTTCTCCGCTTTTTTTTTTATTTTGTGAGATGATTTTGTAAAAAATATAAATGTAAAATTGTTATTTTTTATGTTTTGAAAGGTCTTGATTTCTTTAAAATCAATTGCATCATTCACATTAATATTATGAATATTGACATCACCCAAACACAAGTAAACACCCATTGTATATTTTTGTTCTTCATCTATATTCAATACATAATATTCAGGCGTAGTTTTGAATTCTTTCTGTATCATAACTTGAAAAATATTTTTGTAGTTGTTATCATTTTCTAACATTTCGTTCCAATCTACTAATTGTTCAAATATAGATTCCAAAAATATCTGGCAAACTTGAAAACCAATACCACAATTAAAATAATTATTCAAATATCCATTATTATCTGATAAAGTTATATTATTTGCATCTAAAAATAGTGCACCTAAAAATGCTTCAAATAAACATCCCAATTTTTTATAATTAAATCTTGTTTTTTTTTCTTCGGCATTCTTCGATAACAAATAATAATCGTTTAATCCCATTTTATATGCTAAATAACCAATATGATCATTTTTAACCAATGCAATTTTTTTTTCTGTCATAAAACCTTCATCTTGTTCTGGAAATCTTTTATATAAATACATTTTTGTAACATTCTCTAAAACACCATCTCCTAAAAATTCTAATCGCTCATTTGAACGCGACCGCAAATCAATACAATTAGGTGGTTTTACAGATAATTTAACATCATCATTCATTTTAGAAGGCATTACATATGATTTATGAACAAACGCTCTTTTAAAAATTTCAAAATTTTGAACATTATAGTAAACATTATATTTATTCAAAATACTTTGCAATGAATCATATGTAAGTTCTTTATTCTTTTCATTGAATGGATTATAAATTAATTCTTCTACTTCAGACATGTTTATTTTGCATGTATGAATAATTTTAAATATATTTTACTATATAATTAATATATAGTTATGAGTTCGCTTATTAAACTTACTCAGATTGAAAATGGTGTAGATCTTCAAAATAGAATAATATCAGTAGAAAACACACTAACTAATGGCAATTTTGAAGTAAATGAAATGAACGCTAAATTAGGCGTTATTCAAGAAGTTTTTATGGTTGGGTTTACAGACCACGTTAATAATGACTCCGACTTTATAATGGAAGTTTCGGGGAATACAGCAATTTACGGAAAACTAAATGTTGAAAACAATGTTAATATAGGAGGTGATTTATCAGTAAACTCTATATTAGATGTCTCCGGGACAATAATAACAACCAAAAATTTTATTTTTCATACTAATTCAACAGAAAAAGTCATCATTGACACCTCTGGTGTAAAATTTTTAAATAGTGATCCTAGTTATTGTGCCTTCGATATTAGTGCAACATCTGCATTGAAAATTCCAATAGGCACTGAACAAGAAAGACCTACCGATGTAAAAGCAGGACAAATCAGATACAATACTACAAATAGTCAATTTGAAGGTTACAATACTACTGATAGTTGGCAAGGTTTAGGAGGAGTAATTGATATTGACCAAGACACTTTTATTCTTGCCGAAACAAATCCAAAGGACGATAACGACGAAATTCAAATATTTACTGCATCATTTGAAAGAATGAAAGTAGATGCTTGTGGAAATATTCAAATGTTCAATAGTAACCCAACATATCCATCTCTTGATATAAGTTCAACTGGATCATTAGCAATACCACGAGGAAGTATAAATGAAAGACCCACAACAGATTCAAATGCACCACGATCTATACGATTTAATACTGATACCAGTTTATGTGAAGTTTATACAGAATCAAATATTTGGAGCGGAATACCCGTATACAAATCAGAACAGCCTCCTTCGTTATTAAATATTTCTCAAACCCGTTTGAGTGAAACTGTTACCGTAAATTGGGAAAAGTTTGCAGATATTTATAAGGATGTTTTTGATGGTAAATGTTACCCAATATATTTGCAAACATTTGTAGATATTAGTTTTACAGATATTAGTAATACAAGCACAGGAGAATGGAAAACAATTATTATTGGACCTGGGAATTATGATGAAACAGGCAATTCTACTGAACCTTTAACTTCTTTTTTATTTAATAGTATTGTTGAAACAAAATATAGTGACAACAATAAGAGTGATGATTCTGGATATTCTTCGTTAACATTTACTGATAAACCAACATCTACAATAGATTTACCAATTTTTACACAAGAAGATTCATTTGATTTACGTATATATGGAGTCAATAAAAGCGGAACATTACCTAATTACAATTATATTTATAATGTTCAATTGAAACAAACAGAAGAACCTGGAGAAATTGATGTAATTTTATTTGAATTATTTGGAAAAACAAACTTTCAAGTAGATTTAAGCTTTAATTTAGATAGTGGAGACACATCAATCATCAATATGGACCCACCTGACGGAATTAGTATTACACGATATGATGTTTCTTTTATATTATCTGAATCCAAAAGTTTAGAAAATAGAACACACGCAGGCAATCAAATTACTAATTGGATAGAACCTACTTCATTAAGTAAAGAAGATTTAATTATAAATAATTTGTTTCCAGGAGCTAAATATAATATACAAATTCGGGCACAAAATGCATTGAAATTAGATGATTCTACCGATAATGGATATAAATATGGAGATTATGGTGATGTTTTTACAGCATCCGGGTTCACAAACAACAATGGAGACCTTACTGGAACAAGTACTACTGAATATATTGATACCGGAGATCTAAATTCAGTATCTCAAAATCTTTTACAGTTTACTTTGGAAAATACAAACAATATTAATTGTTATGTCAATGGAACAGACAATCCAGACACTCGCACAATAGGCAATTCAACAAGCTATATTAATATAACCGGAAATAGTGAATTTTATGTAAATTATGGACTACAAGGAACAGACATGACAGCAGTAAATGATTTAGTTCAAGCAACAGTTCAGATTAAAGTCTCTGATACTGTTACATCCGAACAAACAATTACATATGATGGAACAAATAATCCATCTGGAGTTTCTGTCTCAACGATTAATATTTCTAATGGAGGTAGTTCTATCGCTTATCAATTTAGTTCCGGAGGAGCTTATTCAGATAAATCAAATGTAACCAATTACAATGACGGATTTGTATATAGTTCTACACTCTCTAGAACAGATTCTAATACATTGAATTCTCTTTTTGTTAATAACTTTCAACCATCTACAGACTATTACAATTTATTATATTCAATAACTACTCAAAATAATAATAATAATAAACAAATTGATGAAAATGGAAATACAACCATATCAGACGATACCAGTAATTTTTTTGTAGACGATTATTTATCTACTCCAGTAATTACATGGACACAAGACCCTATTATTTCAGTAGATAACTCAACCACCTTATTTGGAATCCCATCAGTAACTTCTATAAATTTACAATATGCATTTACTGTATCTAATTTTGCAAATCATATTATTCCTAGAAATAGTGATGATGTACATTCATATGTAGATAAAATATCTAAAAATTCTTATGAATTCATTACACAAGAAAATAAAAATATTTTTTCAAATAACGATTATAACATATCTTTTAATAGTTCCAATACAGATATAATTAACGGAAGATATGACGACAACACTACAACTAATGTAGAAGTATATGTATTCTATTTAAATAATTCTGGAACTATACCGACTATTACAAATTATGTTAACAATGATAAAAACATTTCTGACATTGGTCATATATTTAAAGATACAGTTACAACTTATACTACATTTGATTTATATACATTTGACGGTTACAATATTGTTGGAACAACTGCTATTGATACAGATCATACAAATTTTGAAAATGAGTATAGTACATATATTTCAACGATGTTATTGTATTTTAATGACCGATTTGTTAGCGGTGGTTATAATGTTGGTTATACTAGCACATTAAGTAATCTATATCCATTTGGTGATTGGTCAACAAGTACAAACAATTATGCTGTAAATGGACCTAATTATACTAGTTATTCAAATACTGGAATTAATGGATTTAAATGGATTGTACTTGATGTTAGTAGTAAAAAAAATGGAAATAATGTTGATTTAACTTCATTCAAAATTAATGATACAATACATAGTTCTAAAACTTTTGGTACTGATTATGAAGCATATATATATCAAGATGGTGTATTTGGTGCTTTAAATAATAATGCAACAACAAATACAGCATGGTTTGATGATCCAGAATATAATACTAATATAAGTGATGCAAAAAATAGACCTGCAGATCCTCAAGGAGGTGCACTACAATTTGATGCTGATAATGGAACTATCGGAACTGATGCGTATGTTAAATCATCTATTGCTACAGTATATCTAATAGTTGGACTTCCACAAAATTCAACAGAATATTTTACTTATTCATAATATTTCTCAATTACTTTTATAATTATATATTAATATAACTAATGAGTAGCAGTGATGGATTAGATGATACTGAAATCATAAAATTATTATTCAAAAATTACATGAATTCTATAACAACATCACATTCAAAAAAGTTTTATGAAGAAAGTGATTTTGCAAATAATTCAAACATTTTTAGTTCCGGATTGTTAATTGATTTACCGCCTATTTATAATACTACACCAACATTAGTTTCTGTCACTAATTCTGATACTTTAACCGAATATTTGTCTTATTCAGCTATTCCAAATATAAATATAGATTCAAATTGGTTTAATGAAAAAATTAAAAGTTATGATAGTAATGTAACTTTAGGTGGTTTTTCTGTTGATTCAACGGATGATAATACAAGAACAATATTAAGATTTGAAAAAATTAGATTAGATTATTTAGGAAATGGAAGTTCAGCATTTTCATGTCTTGATAAAAATGGAGTAAATATTTTACAAAATATAATTCCATCCAACTATTCAACCAGTGGATATAGTATTGGATTACAATATGACCCTAATGGTGATGGTAATTTAAAATCAATTGGTTGGTTGACAAGTAGTTCTGATTTAGGTGAAAATTTTGGGGCTGCACTATATGATAGTAAAAATGGAATTGTAACATTTTATGATATGACTGCAACTAACGATGCTGAAAGGGAAACATTATTTTCAAATAAATATTTTTATATAACTGCAACTAAATATATCGGACTAAATGATATTAATGTTTTACGTTCTCTTGAAATTATCGGGGATGTTTCTATGAAATCTAATTTAGATGTTTCTGATAATTTATTTATACATAATAACTTATTTGTAGATAACGATGTATCTTTTGGTAATCATTTGCAAGTTGTCGGAGATGTTTCTATGGAATCTAATTTAGATATTAGTAATAATTTACACGTAAAAGGAAATGCAACATTTGGAAAAGTTGGTGAACATGAAGATGTTTCTAATAATGAAACAAATGTGTATATTTATGGAGATTTAAGAATTATGGATGGAGGAAATTTAGTAATAGAAGATATATCTAATACAACTATTACACAACTTCGCACAGAAGTTAAAATAAGCGATTCGATTGATATATCTAATGATGGAACATCAACTGCTATGGTTGTAAATCAAATTCACACCGAAAATTATAATATTGTTGAATTCAAAGATGAATCAAAAACTGTCTTTTCTGTTGGAAAAAATGGATATACGTTTATTCAAGGCGATGTTTCTATGGAATCTAATGTAGATATTTCTGAGAATTTACACGTATTCAATAAAGTTAATGTAGAAAATGATGTATCTTTTGGCAGCCATTTGCAAGTGGTCGGCGATGTTTCTATGGAATCCAATGTAGATATTTCTGAGAATTTACACGTATTCAATAAAGTTAATGTAGAAAATGATGTGTCGTTTGGCAGCCACTTACAGGTAGTTGGTGATGTTTCTATGGAATCTAATGTAGATATTTCTGAGAATTTACACGTATTCAATAAAGTTAATGTAGAAAATGATGTGTCGTTTGGCAGCCACTTACAGGTAGTTGGTGATGTTTCTATGGAA
>Ga0163109_10000706_pt1 | contig 26570 bp, 28 predicted proteins | sample CRUFie1St13metaG_FD_108704 | JGI IMG/M metagenome (GOLD analysis project Ga0163109, IMG submission 108704) | Marine microbial communities from the Costa Rica Dome - CRUD Field 142mm St13 metaG | ecosystem: Environmental > Aquatic > Marine > Oceanic > Photic zone | place: Costa Rica: the Eastern...
ACCCCACGCATGTAGATCATGCCGTTGACGATGGAGGATCCGCCCAAGGCCTTCCCGCGCGCGAAATAGATGCTGCGGCCGTTTAAGCCGGCTTGCGGTTCGCTGTGATAGCCCCAGTCGAGCTTGGGATTGCCGAAGACGAAGCCATTGCCCGCGGGCATGCGGATGAACAGGTCGCGGCCCGGGCCACCTGCCTCGACGATGCAGACTGAAACCCCCGGGTCTTCGGCCAGCCGTGCGGCCAGCGCGCAGCCCGCCGATCCTCCCCCTGCGATCACGTAGTCGAATTCCATGGCCACCCGTGCTTCAGACCTGCTTTCTGCTTCGAGCGGGAGCCTACAACAAGCCCGCCAGCGGCAGAAGCGCCGCGCCCGCTACTGCTGGTCGCGCTCCAGCCGCCGGAACCAGTCCAATCCCTCGCCGATACCGGCTTCAAAGGGCGTCGGCAGACCGATGCTCGTGCAATGCGGAGTGCTGAACCAGTCGTGATACTCCTCGACCGCCGTTTGCAGGGTGCCGTTGTAGACGTCAAAGAAAATATCGGTCAGCGACCAAGTCAGCTCGAAGATCATGTCGGGCGAGGCTGGATGCGCGGCGATCAGCGTCCGGATTTCGTCGCTTTGCTCGTAGGTTGACCTGCCGACCGGCCGCCGCCGGGAGCCGTCGTGCATGGTCGCGGCAAGCTGGTGCGCCGCCGAGCAGACATCTCGGCTGTAGTCGGGGCCCATCTGGGCAGCCGCGGGCCGGGAGAGCGTGAGCAGGCTCAGGCCCGCCAACGCGGCCAGAGAAAGGGGCTGAAGGGTTCGGCTGATCATCGCGCGCGTGTCTTTCCCATCTGTCATCACCGACGCAGCTGACCACAAATTTTCGCGCTGCACCATCGGGTGCTTCAGCCAGAGCCCGCCCGAGTTTTCTTGAGCACAGCCCCCAAAATCATTAGAATGCATTAAAATAAATGCAAATTGGGAGAGCTGAGCATGCGGACGATGCGAATTTTCCTCGGCCTTCTGGCTGCAACACTGGCCTTAGCGACGGCGGGGACGGCCGCCGCCGAAGACGTCTACACCTGTCCAGTCGAGGACGTCATCGGCTTCCGGAAAATGGAAGAAGGTGTAACCGCCGACAACAGATTCGGCTGGGCCATGGACGTCGATACGATGCAACCCGATGACATCATTTACCAACTGATCATCTCTGACGGTGGCGTGGTTTCGGTCTATGTCAGCACTGACGGCAGCGACTACATGAACCTCGAAGAAATCTACGACTTCGGTATCGACACTTACCAGCGTGGCGTGCTCGCCCTGTCTGGTGGCAGCGATATCGAGGAGGGGTCGACGCGGTTCAACTTTGCCTTCGACGTCGTGGAAATGACGATGATGCTCCACATCTCCAACGTCTATGCAGCGGATGCACCGCTGAATACGTCCATGTACATGTACACCGCCAAGTGCAGCTGATCGCGCAGGGCGAAAAGACATGACCTCGACCGATGGACCCGTGAAGAAGCTGCTGCAGCAGGGACCCCAGAACAATTCGGTGTTCTGGGCTTCACTGGCGGGTTTGCTCCAGGTTGCGCTCGCGGTCTCCGCAGGCGTGATCGCCTACTGGCAGGTGACCGAGCAGTGGGCGGTGCAGAACGAGCAGGCTGCCCGCGATGCCTACAAGGACTTTCTCAAGATCTCCATGGATCATCCGACGCTGTCGGGGGGGTATCTGTCTGACTATGAGTACACCGAGCAGGATGACGAGCAGTACTTCTGGTACGTCACGTTGATGACGGAAACCTTCGAGCAAGTGCTGGCCTACGTGCCCAACATCGACGCGTGGATCGACCTGCTGGAACTGCAGGTGGACATTCATTGCGAATACTATTCCTCCGACGACTTTCAGCCTGAGCTTTACAGCCCACGGCTGCAGGAAGTGGTCCAGCAGGTTCTGGCGCAGGGCGACTGCTGACCGGGTTTCTGCTAGCCTGTGACGGTTGCAGGCGCTTTCGGGCGTGCAGGCAGGCCAAGGGAGGCGAGGCAGCGGCATGATCTTTCACCAGACCCTGACCGCGCTGTTCACCGCCATGGGAGCGGCAGCGCTGCTGGCGCTCGCCGGCGCGTCGACAGCCACCGCGCAGGGCGCATGCCCCGCCGGGTTCCGGTCCGCGACCAGTGACAGCTTTGGCATCCCGGTCTGCGCTGCAGAGCGGGTCAGCGACCGCGCGCTCGAGCACGCGGCGGGCGTCATGAACCGCATGCTCGACTTCGACCGGAACGGCACAGCGGACAGCCCGCCGGTGCTGGCTGAACTCCGCGACAGCGGCGCGTTCTATGCCGTGTTTCCCAACGAGCGTGCGGTCGACCGCTTCTTCGACCGGCTGGATGACAGCCAGCACGACAGCTACGAGGCGTCGGTGGTGGTGGTCATGGAAGATGAGATGGACATCAGCGGTCGCGAGGGCTGGGATCCGACCATCGAAGAGGCGCTGCACGTCATCACCCAATTTGGCTATGCCGAGGCCTTCTCCGAGGCCTTTGGCGAGTTTCGCGGTAGCGCCATTGCGGACCTGATGGACGCGGCGCGCGGGGGCTACCACGCGCGGGTGCCAAACCGCTATCCGGCGGGGGCCGTCTACACCTACGACGACCGAAGCTGTGACTACGGCTGCCAGATTACCGAATTCACCTTCTGGGCCATCACCTCGATGCGTGGTCTGAACCGCAATCGGGCCGACGAGATCGGCAACGAGTGGCGCCTGCACACGCCCGAGCTGATGGCGAGCCGGGCGCCGGGTCTGGTGGCGCTGCTCAGCGATCCCCGTTTCGGCATCCTGTTCTGACCCCCATGACTGCGCCGCTGCGTCTTGTGCCCTTCGACGGGCTTTGGGAAATGGCGATCGACGTCCCCTATTCGATGCTCGCCGGCCGGGGTGATCTGGCCTGGTCCTGCGGTCAGCTGGCCCTAGGCACTGGCGCGCGGGTGCAGGCGCCGGGTGATCTGCTGGCTCAGGCCGATATCGTCGCCGACCACCTCGACACCATCCTGCGCCGCGCCGGGCTGGACCGATCCCGGGTTCGGCGTCTGGTCGCCTACTACGTGCCTGAGACCGAGCGCGATGGCCCCGCGCTGACAGCCCGGCTTGAGGAGCGCCTTGGCAAGGCCGCGATGATCGATCTCGTCCCGGTGCCGGTGTTCTACTACGACGGCGTTCGGCTGGAGATCGACCTGTTCTGCGGCGAGGCGCCGACCGTGTCGGACGGGCACGAAGTCACGCTCGCAGGCGGGGCCGCGACGGCCTGGTTCCAGCCGACGGCGGCGGAGACCTGGCTGAACTTCGCTGCGCAGCCAGCTGCCCTCGATGCGGCTCTGGAAGCCCTGCGCGAGGCCTGCCGGGAACGCGGTCTGGACCCGCAGAACTGCCTCGAAGAGCACTGGACCGCCCCGGAAGCCGCGCTGGCCAGCCTCGGGGCCTCAAGCGGCGGGTTTGGCCAAGGTTTCGGGGCAGGCTTCGATCCGGGTGCGGTGGTTGGTACAGGCTCGGACGACCCGCTGATCCGACTGCGTGCGCGGGTCCGCTCGGACGGAGTAGCGGCGCAGCAAACAACGCGCGCGGGCTGTGGCTTCATCGTGCGTGAATGCGGCCCGCATCTGTGGCTGCAGGGACGGGCGGGCGCGGGCGTGACTGGGCTGGTCGCGCAGACCGCCGCGATCATGCAAGGGGCCGACGAGATTCTGGCCGAATACGGTATCGGCTTTGAGGACGTGGTCAAGCAAACCGCCCACTACTGCGGCGGGTCAGCCGAGGAGCTGCACGACAACATGGGCGTGCGCAACGCTTACTACAGCAAGCCCGGCCCGGCCTCGACCGGTATTCCGGTACGCGGCTTCGAGCAGGCGGCGAGCCGGACGGTGATCGACCTTCGGCTGCTGCGGGGCTGGAAACACCGCGCAGGGTCAATGGACAGGGACGGGTGATCCCGGCTTCGTCACTGCCGAAATATCACTGCAAACAGCCCAGAACATTGGAATCGACCCGACATTATGCGGTGCAGTCCCTGACAGCGGTCGGATAATCGACAGAGGTTCAGCTCCAATGTTGCAGCTGTGCGCGCTACGGCTGCCGACAGGCTGAAAACGGAGACTGACGGTGCTGAATGCTCATATAAAAATTGCAAATAAACTAGTTTAGTTCGCCGCAATTATTCCTATGAGTTCGCCCGCTGTCCTATCGCCCACCCATTCTGATTTTCCGCCCGCTGAGACGGGCGAATGAACCGGCAGCGCTGGCGCTGATAACGGCTGGCCTGGGGTGGACGGGTATCGCTGACGCAACCAAGAATGCAGGCGCGGGCGGCCCAGACCCTCTGATCCTTCCGGCCCACTACCGGGTTCTCGAAAATGGCAGGGTAATCATCGCGCGCGACGACGGGCAGCAGCTTACCTTGGAGCCCCACCAGTATGCCATTCTGGATGGCGGGCTGTTGTTGATCATCGATGAACTGGCGCTGAGCTCGATCTCGTTCCTGCCCACAGTCGGGGAACGGCAGACGGGGCTGAAGGCCGACCTTCAACCCGTCCGGAGCCACGACGGCTCAGTGGTGACCGTCGGGTCGGCGCAACCGCTGTGGTCGGATCAGGCCCCGGTGTCGCGGCTATCGGACCGGATTGATATCGAGCGCTATGAACTGGCTCAGGCGATTGATCTGGATGGGTCGACTGGCGCACGCGTCCAGGGTTTCGATCTGGCCTCGGCGCCTCTCGCGGAACTGGGTGCACTCGGGGTGGGCATCGTCACCCTGATTTCTTCTTCGTCTGGCTCATTCTTCCCCTTGGCCGAGGATGGGGCATCCGGCGCGGCACTCGCGGTCGCCGGGAGCGTGATCAAAGGCCCGCTTCTGAACGCCTTCGTTTTCGTCGACGAGAATGGCAATCGTCAGTTCGATGCCGGCGAACCCCATGTCACGACCGGATCGGACGGCGTTTATTCCCTTCAGACCAGCGTGCCGGATGCGTCGGTTGTCGTCATAACCAGCGAGCAAACCATCGACACGATCTCAGGGACCATGCTCTCGGGTCTGAGCCTGAGCGCGCCCGTTGAAGCAACGGTGGTGACCCCGCTGACCACGCTGCTCGAAGGGGGCGACCTCTCTGTTGACGCGGTGAAATCTGTCCTCGGCCTGCCGGCGGCTGTCGATCTGCTGACCTTCAACCCCTTTGCCGCGGGTGTGGACGCAGATGACGCGCTGCTGACCGAGAAACGAGCGGTCCAGATCGCGGCGACCCTGTCGTCCTATTCCGCTGTGCTGACGGGTGCGGGCGTTGATGCCGAAGATGCAGGCACAGCGGTCCTGTCCGCCCTGAAATCGGTGCTGCAATCCAAGAGCAGCAGCGGCCTTTCGCTTGATCTCAGTGATGCCACCGACTTGGGGTCGATCCAGACGGCCTTCTCCGCGGCTGTCGATGACCTTCCCGGCCTCAGCGGCCCGCAGAGCACCGCGATCAACGATATTCTGGGCGATGCCACGACGGCGCTGCTGAACGTCAACAGCAAGGTCGAAAGCATCGTCGATACCGATCTGACCAACGCGGCAAGCGCCAACACATTTGGTCTGCTTCAGGTTCTGAGCGATCAGGTTGCAGACGCCGCCGGGGCTGAACTGGCAGCCTCCGGCTCGGGCAGCATCGGTTTCACCGATCCCAGTGCCGTTGATAGTGCGGCGACCAATGCGGCACCGACCGACATCGGTCTGTCTGCCGCCGCAATCGCCGAAGACGCAGCTTCCCGGGTCGTCGGTGTGCTGACGGCCACGGATGACAGCACCACAGACTTCGATTTCACCTTCGAGCTCGTGGCGATCGAAGGATCGAGCGATCACGCCGCCTTCACGATCAATCAGGCCAACGGTGAACTCGCCTTCATCGACCAACCGGATTTCGAGACCCAGGCCAGCTACACCATCACCGTCAAGGCAACGGATGAAGGCGGCAAGTCCTTCACGGAGACCTTCACCATCACGGTGACGGACAGCGCCAACGAGCACAGGCCCGTCTTCTCCTCGCCCAGCAGTGTTGAAATCGCGGAAAACGAGACCGCCACGGGTTACACGCCGGTGGCCACGGATGGGGACGGCGACAGCGTCACCTACAGCATTTCCGGCGGTTCAGATGCGGGTGACTTCAGCCTGGTCGCGGGCGCGCTGCAGTTCGACACCGCACCTGACTTCGAGGGCTCCGGATCAGCCGACAATGACAACGACTACGAGGTTGAGATCGAGGCTGCAGACGGCATGGGCGGAACAACCACCCAGACCGTCACCGTCACGGTCACTGATGCGAACGACGATCCTGTTTTCAGCTCCGGGAGCACGGCCAGTTTCGCGGAGGAAAGCACGGGCACGGTCTACACCGCAGCCGCGACCGATGCCGACGGCGATACGCCGGCCTATGGCCTGTCGGGTGGCGCGGATCAGGCGCTGTTCAACCTCGACAGAAGTTCCGGTGCGCTGACCTTCATCGATGTGCCGGATTTCGAGACCCCCGGCTCGGCAGACGGAAACAACGACTACGAGGTTGAGATCGAGGCCGCAGACGGCAATGGTGGGACGACCACCCAGACCGTCACCGTTACGGTTACAGACGTGGACGAAAACACCGCGCCCACGGCAACGGTTACCAATCCGCTGGTGCAGTCCGATGGTTCGGGCAACCTCGCGTCCACCCCCCTGAGCAACTTCGTGACCTTCAACGACGCGACACCGGGTGCAAGCATCGCCGTCACGGTATCCGGGGTTCCGACAATCAGTCTGACGCCTGCGGCGGACACGGGTTCTCTGTCGGGTGTCTTCGACGGTGTGATGGTGACCAACAGCGTCACCTGGGAGTCGAGCACAGCCACTCTGACGCTGGTGGCCGAAGACGATGGGGGCCTGACAGCAACCACCAGCCTGACCGTGGCGCAGCAGATCGACCTGACGGAGGCCGACCTGAACAGTTCGGCGGTGAGCTACACCGTCAACGGCTCCAAGGCCGATGACAGCGTCGACCTCGGTTCTTCTGGCAGCCTCGCCTTCGACACGGCGGCGGACGCCCATACGGTCACCCTCGATTTGGGCGACGGCAGCAATACCTTCGAGGCGCTGCACCTTGGGTATGGGGCCAACGAGACCTTCAGCTACATCGGCGGCAGTGGCGCGGATCAGGCAATCGTCAACGGCCATATTGCGTCGAACGACGGCAGCGCCAGTTTCGACATGGGCGGGGGCAGCAACTCGCTTGACCTGCTGATGACACAAATCCGGCTCGGGAAGACACAGGGCGCGGGCTCCCACGTCACGGACTCGGTCTTTACCTACACCGGTGGCGACGATGCCGACGCGGTGACCATCTCCAATTCCTATGTCGGTGGCGGCGCGGACAACTACGTCGGTTCTGACGGTGTCGTTGCCTTCAACATGGGAAATGGCACCAACAGCCTGACGATCTCGACCGGCGAACCGACCTACTTCTCGCTCTTCGACGGGACCGTCACCTACACCGGTGGCACGGGTTCGGATACGATCGACCTGTCGACCAAGGCGCGGGTCTATGGTGGCAGTATCTTTGACTTCGGTGCTGACACCGCCGCCGACAGCCTGACGAGTGGAACCCTCAATTCCGGGGTGATCATCCGCAACTTCGATCCCGATCTCGACACCGTCACGGTGGGCGTCGGCAACGGTTTTACACCGTCGAATGTCGATCTCACCCAGAGCGGTGGCGACACTCTTGTGAGCTTTGAAATGAATTCCGGCATCTATGAATTCACGCTGGAGGGGGTTTCGCTGACCGCCAACGCGTTCGAGGTATCCGGCGACTTCCTCATCCTCTGACCCGGATGGGCTGCCGACCATGCTTCACGGGTTTTCCCCGGCTTGCCAAGGCTGCGGCTCTTCGACAGACTTAGGGTCAGTCTTTCCCCGTCGCAGACCGTCCCAGCCTTCGGAGCGCCTTGCCATGCCCAGCCAGCACGAAACCGATCTGATCCATCTGACCCGCTCGATCGAGCTCGCCGACGAAGCTGTGCGCGACGGCAACCACCCCTTTGGCTCGGTGCTGGTATCGGCCGATGGTGCAGTGCTGGCCGAGGCCAAGAACAGCCATTCGGTCGACCGCGGCCCGGGCCACGCGGAGTCCAACCTTGCGCGGCTGGCGGCGCGGCAGTTCGACATCGAAACCCTGCGCGGCTCGACCCTCTACACCTCCGTGGAACCCTGTTCGATGTGCGCGGGAACGACCTACTGGGCGGAAATCGGGGCGGTTGTCTTTGGCATGACCGAGCGTCGGCTGGCGGAGATGACCGGCGATGACCCGGAAAACCCGACGCAGGATCTGGAGTGCCGGACGATCTTTGCCTCCGGCCGCCGAGCGGTCGAGGTGCGCGGTCCTTTCGATGAACTCGAAGAGCAGATTGTCGCCCAGCACCTCGCCTACTGGCGCACGGCCTGACGACGACGGGACGGGAGCAGAGATCGTGCAGGCGACAGAAATCCGCATGACCGGTGCGCTGGGCTCAGACAGCCTCGCGCCTTGGATCGAGCATCGCGCGCGCAAGCTCAACCTACAGGGCTGGCTCGAACAGACGTCCAGCCGCGCCGCACGGATCGTGGTCAGCGGCGAGCCGTCGATGATCGAAGCCATGGCGGTCAGCTGCAGCCTCGGTCCGGCAGATGTGCTGGTGCAGGACATCACCACCCACGCCCTCACGCTGGACCGGGTGGTTCAGGGGTTTGTCACCCGATGAGCGCGCGTCCGGTCGGCCTCAGCCGCGATCTGCCTGCTGCCCGGGTAATGCGGGCCATGGTCGATGAGCAGGATCTCGTGGTGTGGCGCTCGGCGGGCGGTACGCTGGCCGCGTGGGACAACCGCTGCCCGCACCGGGGCATGGCGCTGTCGCACGGCTTTGTCCGGGGGGAGAACCTCGCCTGCCTCTACCACGGCTGGCACTTTGGCAGCGAAGGCGGGGGCTGCAGTCTGATCCCTTCGCACCCCGAACTGACCCCGCCGGAAACCATCCGCACACGGGCATTTTCAGCGCGGGAACAGGATGGCGTGATCTGGGTGGCCCTCTCGGGCGAGGCTGAAGCGCCGGTCCATGATCTGGACGGCTTTGCGCCGCTGCGCAGCCTGCACGTCGAAGCCGCTGAAACGACCCTGCTCGACGCCGCGTCCGACCATACCTTCCCCGACGCGCGCCTGCGGCTGCTCTGCAACCCGATCGCGGTGGATCTGACCCTGCTGGTGGTGCTGATCGATGCTGCCGCCGATACGGCGACACAGAAGGCGGCGGCACGCTGGTGCGAACAGCTGCGCCGGAGCGCAGAAGCATGAGCCAGACGCCTCCTCCCGCGCCCCACCTCGCGCACGCCCGCAACGACTGGTACGCCGTCACCGATGCCAACAGCATGGCGCAGGGGCCGCGCTCGACCCGCCTGCTGGGCGAGGACATCCACATCCACGGCAGCTTTGATGCGCCCGTGGTTACCGACGCGACGGGCCAACCCCTGCCGACCGAGGTCAGGTTCGACCACCTCTGGACCACCCTCGGTGACGATCCACGGCCGCTGTTCGAGATCCCTGAGGGCGACGAGCCCGGCCGCCGGCGCTTCCCCTGCGGCATGGTCCGGGTCCGGTGCTCGCCCCTGCGCGCGGTCGAGAACTTCCTCGATATCGCGCACTTCCCCTTCGTTCACACCGACGTTCTCGGCGCGGAGCCCTACACCGAGGTTGAGCCCTACAAGGTCGAAATCAGGGAGCAGGACGACGAGGTCTGGGCCACCAAGGTTCGCTTCTTCCAGCCCGTCGCAGCCCGCAGCGCCGAGGGCGGCATCACCACCGACTATGAATACCGGGTGCCGGCCCCGACCACAGCCGTGCTCTACAAGACCTGTCCGCCCAAGCCTGAAGCGCAGGATGTCATCGCCCTGTTCGTCCAGCCGCGCAGCGAGACCGAATGCGATGTCTGGCCGTGGATGGCGCTCTATGACTTCAACACGCCCCACGCCGATCTTGTCCAGTTCCAGCAGATGATCTTCCTGCAGGACCGCTCGATCCTCGAAAGCCAGCGGCCGATCAAGCTGCCGCTCGACCCGAAGATGGAGATCCCGACCCGGGCGGACCTGACCTCGGTCGCCTACCGCCGCTGGCTGAAGAAACGCGGCGCACTCTACGGCGCGGTGGAGGGTGGCGCATGAGCCCCGCCGCGAGCCCAGCGCCGGCCTTCACGCTCTACGACTACGTGCTGTCCGGGAACTGTTACAAAATCCGGCTGGCCGCCGCCCTGCTCGGCGTGCCCTACGACAGCATTGCTGTCGACTTCTATCCCGGCTTCGAACATCGCTCGGAAGCGATGCTGGCGCTGAACCCGGCTGGGACGCTGCCGGTGATGAAGACCGCCGACGGGGCGGTGCTGACCGAGACCAACGCCATGCTCGCGTGGCTGGGCCTGAACCATGACCTGGGCGGCAACTGGTACCCGGCGGCGGACCCGGTGCGCGGCCCGCGGCTGGTCGAGGCCATGTCCTTCGGTGCCGGGCTGACGGGGAGCATCGGGCTGGCGAGGCTGCACGCCATGCTCGACTGGCCGGTCGATGGCGCGGCGGCGCGCGAGGCCGGGAAGCGCGACCTGCGGCAGCTGGAGTTACGGCTGACCGCGCTGCAGATCGATGGCGAGGACTGGCTCGCCGGTGGGACGGCGCCCTCGATGGCGGATCTCGCGTGCTTCCCCTACGTCGCGCTCAGCCCCGATGCCGGGTTGGATCACGATGGCTATCCGGCGATCCGTTCGTGGCTGTATCGGGTGCGGAGCCTGCCGGGGTTTGTCACCATGCCCGGTATCCACGACCTGCACGAACTGCGCTAGGGCGTGGGCCAGTGGCGGTGCGCCACGCCGAGGTCGAGCTCGGTTTCCTTCAGCCGATGGACGAAGGACTGCACCTTGGTGGTGCGGTGCAGGTCGACGTGGGTCACGATCCAGAAATCGATGGACCAGTCCGGGCGCGGTGCGATGACTTCGACGAGGTTATCGTCCTGCTCTGCTACGGCCTGCCACAGCGGACCGATGCAGTGGCCCTGGACCACGGCGCTTTGACCAATCAGCAGGCTGTCGGTGCGCAGGGAAATATTCTCCGGCGGCACGTTCCGTTCGATCCACTCCAACGGCCCGACGTGGTCGGAGACCTCGCCCCCGGCGCAGAAGTGGTGCTGCCCGAAGTCGGCGTCTGAGGCCGGGAGGCCGTGCCGCTGCACGTAACTGCTGTGGGCATAGAGGCCGAAGCTGTGGCTGCTGTGATGGAGCACCACGAAATCCGGGTCGCTGGGGCGGGGACCGGCCCGCAGGGCAACGTGGGCCTCGCCGAATTCCATCCGCATCAGCTGCTCGGTGGTCACCACGCGGCAGGAGACGGCGGGAAAATCCCGCTGCATGCGGATCATGGCGCGCAGCAGTGTAACTTCGAAGCCGGGCAGGGCGGTGATGATCAGCTCACCTGCGGGCTCGTCCTGCCGGTGGCGCGCGCGGCCCAGCCACTGGGTTAGTTCGTCATCTGCGCGGCTGCCGACTTCCAGCAGTTCCCGCCCGACGTCGGTGGGCGTGTAGCCGCGCTGGTGGCGCTGGAACAGCTTCGAGCCCAGCTCGGCTTCCAGCGCGTCGATATGGCGGAGGATGGTGGCGCGGTGCACGCCCAGCGCGTCCGCCGCCGCCGAGACCGTGCCCAGCTTCGCCACCATGTAGGCGCTTCTGACTTCCGTCCACGCGACCACGCTCACCCCCGCAATACTTTTGACCTGTTAGCTTCCTTTGCGAAACCGAAAGGTCATCCGAGCCCAGACCCCAAACTTATCTTGGATCACTAGGCGATGATACAGCCCAGCGCCAACGTGCAGAACGGTCAGAACCAGCAGCGCAACTGAACTGAAGAAATGCACCTGAACGAAGGCAGGGTACATGTCTTTGTTTTCTGCAATCAGTCGGGGTAGTTGGATCAACCCGACGATGTAGACGTCAAAGCCACCCGCCCAAGTCATCAGCGAGCCCTGTATTGGCACCCAGAGACACAGGATATAGAGGGCGGTTTGGACGGCCTTGGAGCTGATGCTGTGAAGCAGGGGCAGAGGTTGATCAAACTTTGGCCGGTTATAGAACCGCCAAATGAGCCGAAGAGCGATCAACGTGAACAGCAGGGTTCCGGAAATCTGGTGGAACCAGATGAACATGGCCTTCTGACTCGAAAACTCCATGCCATTGAGATTGATGCCCGTGAACAGCTGCCAGAAGATCAGCGCAGCGAGTAGCCAGTGAAAGAGTTTGGCGATTAAGCCATAGTCATTCCCTTGTGCCTTGATCATCTCAACGCTCTTTGTTCTGCTGCTTGAGCTCGTAGGCCTCTTTTTTCTTCTGATAGTCCTCTTCGGACAGGGCGTGCCAGCCCATGCAGAAACCGGTGACGGAGCGGCCGCAAGCGCAGCGGGGTTTTTCGTTCATTGTTACCTCCTGAGTTGGTTGGTCAGGCGGTAGGGTCGTTGATCTCGGGGGCTGGCGAAATGCGCGATCCTGCGCAGAGCCTGTACCGATCCCGCGCAGGTTGTGCAGGCGAACCGGCACCGTGGCCGGACCTTTTAACCGTCGATGGATCGGTATGGGCGCTTGGCCCCTTCGCCAGCCTATTGCTCTAGGTGCTTTAAACTGATTTTCTAGTGGTCTGCGCAAACCACGTGCGACCCGGCTGATGACCCTGAAGAACGCCCTTGCCGCTGGCCCTGTCACCGCGACCTTCGCCTCGCTGAAGGACCCGGCCATTGCAGGCGTGCTGGCTCAGGCCGGATTTGGCTGCATCGTCATCGACCGCGAACACGCCGTCATGGGGTCGGAAACCGCCGCCGGCCTGATCATGGCCAGTCAGCGCGCGGGCCTCAGCGCCATCACCCGCATCCCCGAACTCGCCCGCGCAGCAGTGCAGGACGCGCTCGAAGCCGGTTCTGACGGTATTCTTGCGCCCATGGTCGAGAGCGCTGCGCAGGCTGAGCAACTGGCCAGCTGGTGCCGCTATCCACCCGAAGGCACGCGCGGCGTCCATCCGCTGACACCCGCGACCGGCTACGGCGCCATTCCCATGCCGCAGATGTTCCGCGCCGCCAATCAGCAGGTGCTGGTCTGCGCGCAGATCGAGACCGCCGCCGGGTTGGAGCAGGCCGGGGCCATCGCCAAAACCGACGGGATCGACTTGCTGTTCTTCGGTCCCGGGGACATGGCCGTTTCGCTCGGCGTCGGCATGGACGACCCGCGGCTCGCCGAAGCCTTCGAGCGCGTGCTCGCGGTGGCGGGCAAGGCGGGCAAGCTGGTTGGAACCTTCGCCATGAACGCCGAGGGCGCCTATCGCGCCGCCGCCGCCGGGGCCCGGCTGCTGGTTCTGGGCAGCGACCTTGCCCTGCTCAAGCAGGCGGGAACCGAGGCCAGCGAAGGCCTCAAGCGGCGTCTGCAAAGACCATGAGCCTGCGCGTCGCCGTTATCGGAGCCGGACCGGCGGGCGGCCTGATTGCCGGTCTGCTGGCCCGTGAGGGCCACCGCGTCACCCTCGGCGATCGCCGCGACCGCGCGGCCATGGAGGCCAACGAAGACCGCTCGATCCAGCTCTCGGTCTCTCCCCGCGGCATGGGCGCGCTGAGCGCAGCCGGTCTCGATGACAGCATGAAGACCCGCTCGATACCGCTAGCCGGTCGGGTGTTTCACCGCCCTGACAGCAGCCTGCTGTCGCTCCTGCCCACCGACCCCAGCTGGAAGAACTTCTCGACCGACCGGGGTGAGCTGACGGGCACCATTCTGGACTGGGCCGCGGCGGCGTCCGGGTTGGAACTGCGGCTCGGCTGGCAGTGCATCGATCTGGTCCGGCGCGCCCGGCAGGTGGTCTGGCGCGACCCCGATGGCGCGCTGAAGACCGAAGCGTTTGATTTGGTCATCGGCGCGGACGGTGCGGCTTCGACCGTTCGGGCCAGCCTCGTCCGGTCGCCGACGATCGACTTCGCCAAGCGGATCTCGCCCTGGGGCTACGCCGAACTCAAGATGCAGCCGCAGGTAGGTCCAGAAGGCGCGCCTGCGGCCCCCTTTGCCCCCGATGCGATCCACATCTGGCCACGCGGCGAGTTCTTCATGGTTGCCTTCCCGGCGGGGGATCAGAGCTACCGCGCCACGCTGGTCATGCGCCACAGCCAGCTGGACGCGCTCCGGAACAGCGGAGAGACGCAGGCCTACCTCAGCCGGGCGTTGCCGGATGTCGTCGATACCCTCGCCGACCCGGCTGTCGAGTTGAACCCCGACCGGCTGATCCCGATCCCCATCGTTCGCTGCGGTCGCTGGGATGACGGCGGTTTCACCGTTATCCTCGGCGATGCTGCCCACGCGACCGCGCCGTTCATGGGGCAGGGGGTCAATATCGCGCTCGAAGACGCAGCGCGGCTGGCCGGGCACCTGCGCGGCATCGTCCGCGCCGACGATCTGGGCCTGGCGTTGGAGGCCTTTTCCGCCGAACGGGTGCCGGAGGGCATCGCCTGCTGCGATCTGTCGGAGAGCGCGGCTAACCTGCTCCTCAACCTGCCCCCGGACGACACCGACCCCGACGCCGGCCCGCTGAACGGCCTGAACTTCAAGGGCGCGGGCTACAGCGAGGTTGCCCCGCTGATGCTGCCGGGCTGGCAGCCGCAGGTTTACGCCGACACATTCCCGTCGCTGCACCGTGGCCCGCTGCCGGTTGATCCCTCGCGCCTGACTGAAATCAGCGTCGCCGAGGGCGACACCGTGATTGCGGTCGACGACCCTTCCGAGGCGCTGTTCATCCTGCGTCAGGGACAGCTTCGGGTCGACCTGCCGCAGGAATCGCTGCGACTGACCGCGCCGGCCATCGTCGGTGAAATGGGATGGTTCGGTTCCCGGCGCCGCACGGCAGCCGTGGTTGCCGAAACCCCCTGTAAACTCGATCGCCTGGCCTTCGCCGACCTCGAAGCGCTGTGCCGGGAAAACCCGGCCGGGGCGCTGCCGCTGGTCCGGCAGATTTCCGACCTCGCGGTCGAGCGCCTGACCTCACGCTTCCACCGGGCGGCGCGGTACGTGCTGCTGCTGGCCGGTGATCAGGCCCGTGCCGCTCTGCTCGACTTTGCCGGACAGCATCGGGAAGACCTCGGCGGTCTGCTGCTCGCAACCGATGCGGTTACGGCTGGGGTTCTGGAGGCAGACGCCGGGCTGCAGGTCGCCCGCAGGCTGCAATCGCCTGCGAGTGCTGGCGCTGGTGCGAGTGCAGGTGCAGGTGCAGGTGCAGGCGGGTTGGAGAGATGGTTGGAGCTGGCCGAGACCGGGCAGTTGGCGGCCGCGCTGGTGTTTGGTGAGCCCGAACCCGCGTTCAGGCCAATGCTGCAGGCGCTCGAAGCCCGGGCCATCCCGGTCCACCGCGACCCCGCGGACCTCGCCGGCGTTGTTCCCGCTGACTGAGCGCACCTGAGACGGGCGGGGTCGTTCAGCCGCTGCGCAGGTCGAGGTAGGCGTTGGCCACCCCTTCGTCGATGTCGCGCGGCACCGGCACCACGCAGTCGCTGGCATCCGTCCCCCCGGTCGCAATCCGCTCCAGACACCGCGCCTGCAGCGCAAAACCGAAGTCCATGGCCTCGATCGAATTGCCAAGGGGCCGCGGCCCGGCGAGGTTGGCCATATGCCCCGCCGCTGCGATGGTCAGGCGTCGCCCGTCTTTCAGCCGCAGGGTGGTCAGCGCCCCGTTCTCGAATTCGTCCCGCTGTTCGACCTCGGCCGAACCGGCCATGCCGGCGAAGTCGATCTCGCTGGGGAAGTGGCCGCCGTTGAGCAGGATCGCCCCGTCCTTGATCAGGCCGAGGTGGTCGGCGGTCAGCACGTCGACAGCGCCGGTTTCGGTAACGATGATATCGGCGCTGGCGATGGCCGCGTCGGTCGCCGGGGTCATGAAGCCATCCAGATGCGCTTCCAGCCGCCGCACCGGGTCGGCCTCGCACACCGACACCTGCGCGAAGGCATGGCGGAAACACGTCGCGACGCCTTCGCCGCAGGGACCGTAGCCGAAGACCGTGACCCGCTTGCCGTTGGTCGAGCGGTTGGTCAGCCGCATGTAGGTCTCAAACATACTCTGGCCCACGGCGTGGCGGTTCTCCCCGAACTGCTTGATCGGGCTGTCGTTGATCACCAGGATCGGCATGCTCAGCTGCTCGCGCAGCGGTTCCAGCCGCATCCGGCCTGAGGTGGTTTCCTCCGTCCCGCCGCGCAGGCCCGGGTAGGGGGCTTCGAGATACAGCGCGAACAGGTCGCCGCCGTTGTCGAGCAGCAGGTCAGGCTGCGCCTCCAGCACCCGCCGGAGCAGGGCTGTATGCCGGGCCGGATCGGTGGTTTGCTCCGCCTCGACCCGGACCCCGGCGGCGCGCAGATACTCGACCGAGTCAGGCTGGGTGCTGCTGAGGTTGCCCGAGGCGATCACCTCGGCCCCGCCCGCGCGCAGGGTCATGAGCAGTGCGACGGTCTTGGGTTCGAGGTGGATACCGGTGCCGATGGTGAGCCCGTCAAAGGGACGGGTCTGGCGGAATTCGTCGGTGATCTGGCTGAGCAGGGCGCAATGATCGGCGACCCACTCAATCCGGCTTCTGCTTCTGGTGCCCACGGTTCTGCCTCCGCCCCTGTCGCTGTCCCTGTCACGTTTGCTGCGCCTGATCGGACGCGGCTCGGGGGCATCTTAGCGCGAACGCCGGGCTTGGAAAGCAGCCGAGCCACCAAAGGGCAGGATGAGGGGCGTCAGCCCCCCGCGACCTGCCACTTTGGCAACGGGTCAGGCAGATCGGGCAGTGCTTCGATCGTCTCAAGGCCCGCGTCGGCGATCAGGCAGGCATCGAGCCGCTGCTTGAGCGTCGGCCAGTCAAAGTCTGCGCCGATAAAGACGATTTCCTGGCGTCGGTCGCCCCAGGGCTCGGCCCACTTTTCTTCGAGGTAAGCCCGTCCGGAGCCCTCGCTGGGCCAGCGTTCAATCGGCACGTGGGCCCACCAGTGACCCAGCGGCTTGATCGTTGACAGCGCGCCTGCGAGCGAAAACTCGATCACCCACTCCGGCCGGGTCGCGACCCAGAAGTGGCCCTTGGCGCGGATGACGCCGGGGATTTCGCCGTTGAGCAAGTCGACAATTTTTGCGGGATCAAAGGGCGCACGAGCACGGTAAACCTCGGAGGAGACACCGTATTCCTCAGTTTCCGGGACATGGTCCGCGAAGCCATAAAGCTCCTTGGCCCACATCGCATGCTCGTGCGCTTTCTGGAAATCGAACAAGCCGGTATCCAGAATTCGGTCTGCCTGAACCTCGGAATAGTTGGTCTCGACGATCTTGGCGTCGGCGTTCAGGCTGCGGATGATCTTGCGGGCGCTCTCGACCTGCCCGGCGTTGGCGTCGCCGACTTTGTTCAGGACGATCACGTCGGCGAACTCGATCTGTTCGGTCAGCAGGTTGACCAGCGTGCGGTCGTCATCGTCCCCGAGGCTTTCGCCGCGCTGGCTGAGAAACTCGTGAGACGAGAAATCGTTGAGCAGGTTCACGGCATCAACGACAGTCACCATGGTATCGAGGCGCGCGACATCGGCGAGGCTGACCCCGGCTTCATCCCGGAATTCGAAGGTGGCAGCCACGGGAAGCGGCTCCGAAATCCCGGTGGACTCGATCAGCAGGTAGTCAAAGCGGTCCTCTTCGGCCAGCCGCGCAACCTCGACCAGCAGGTCGTCGCGCAGGGTGCAGCAAATGCAGCCGTTGGACATTTCAACCAGGGTTTCATCGGTGCGGCTGAGCTCGGTATCGGCCCGGACCAGATCGGCGTCGATATTGACCTCCGACATATCGTTGACGATCACCGCGACCCGTCGACCCTCCCGGTTGTTCAGCACGCGATTGAGCAGCGTGGTTTTTCCAGCCCCGAGAAAGCCGGAAAGCACGGTAACGGGGAGGCGGTTATCAAGCATGGTGCGAAGCCTTTGCGCGGTCAGTTTGTTTCAGTCGAAAATCGGATCGAACACGAGCACGAGGCGGGTCTCGCCCGTGCCTTCGATCGGCGGAGAGCGGTGGAGCAGGCCGGATGCCGGTGCATCTGGCCAGAGCGTGCCCTTGAGCAGGATCGGCGATCCGCGGGAAACGGTCAGAACGGCGCCCGGGTCATCGGCAGATTCGGCGGCCACGAGCTGGGTGCCGGTCCCCCGGAAGGTACAGATCAGCCGCGCCGACACAGCGTCGATGTGGAACCGCTTGCAGGCGTTTGAGGTGATGACATCCAGACGCAGCAAGACGGCGGAGACCTTCATCAGCGCCGAGAAGCTATCGGCAAGCATCTGGATTTCGGTGATGAGTTCATCGTGCTCGGCCCCCTCGGGGGTGCCGGCTTCGGCGCATGCGTCGCGAACGGCACCGCTGACCTCTTCCACCGCCACGATTTCACGCCACTGAGGCAGCTGGCTGGTGGGCAGTCGATCGAGCCATACCGACAGGGCCTCGCTGTGCTGGCGGGACCAGATCGCAGCCGGACAATCGGGGGCTGTCAGGACTGTCAGGTCCGCCGGGTCTGTGACCCGCGGTAGGTTCGGCTTGATCGGTGGGAGGTCACGGACGAGGTTCATGCCTCTGCATCCCCATTGCTGCTCTGTCTGCCTTCATAATGTTATAACATAACAGATTCAAACATGGTCTTTCTGCGCCCGATTGTCTGCAATGCGGTCAACGGGCTTCATTTTTCGGACAATATCCCGCAGAACGAACTTCTGATCCCGCGCGCAGGAAATTATCCCATGTCAGAAGACTTTTACCGCATCAGACGGCTTCCGCCCTATGTATTCGCCGAGGTGAACACCCTCAAGCAGGCGGCGCGGGCGCGGGGCGACGATATTATCGACTTCGGCATGGGAAACCCGGACCAGCCCCCGGCACCGCACATCCTCGCCAAGATGCAGGAAGCGATCCAGAACCCGCGCGCCCACCGCTACTCCACCTCGCGTGGCATCCCGGGGCTGCGCAAGGCTCTGGCGGCTTACTACGACCGGCGCTTCAACGTCGACCTCGACCCCGAACAGGAAGTGATCGTGACGCTGGGCTCCAAGGAGGGTCTGGCCAATCTTGCGCAGGCGATATCGTCGCCCGGCGACACCATCCTCGTGCCCAATCCGTCCTACCCGATCCACGCCTTCGGCTTCATCATCGCCGGGGCGGCGCTGCGCTATCTGCCCTCGGCGCAGACGGGTGCGGCGTTCTTTGAGCAGCTCAAGCGCACGGTTGAACACGCCGTGCCCAAGCCGATCGCCATCGTCATCAACTACCCATCGAACCCGACGGCGGAGGTGGTCGACCTCGACTTCTACGGGCAGATCGTCGACTTCTGCCGTCATCACGGCATCTACGTTCTCTCCGACCTTGCCTACGCCGAGGTGTATTTTGACGGCAACCCGCCGCCGTCGGTGCTGGAAATTCCCGGCGCCAAGGACATCGCGGTCGAGTTCACGTCCATGTCCAAGACCTACAACATGCCCGGCTGGCGGGTTGGTTTTGCCGCTGGCAACCCCGACCTGATCGCCGCGCTGGGGCGGGTGAAATCCTACCTCGACTATGGTGCCTTCACCCCGATCCAGGTGGCGGCGACCGCAGCACTGAACGGGCCGCAGGATTGCGTCGAGGAGATGCGGCAGCTCTACGCCGGTCGCCGGGATATCCTCGTGCACGGGCTGCGCTCGGCGGGCTGGGACTGCCCGCTGCCGCCCGCGACCATGTTCGTGTGGGCGCCGATCCCGCCTGCCTTCCGGGATATGGGCGCCATCGGTTTCACCAAGGCGCTGCTCGCCGAGGCGGATGTCGCCGTCTCACCCGGCGTCGGGTTTGGCGAGCACGGCGAAGGCTATGTCCGGCTCGGGTTGGTGGAGAACAGCCACCGCATCCGGCAGGCCGTGCGCAACATTCGCGGCTTTTTGCACCGCCATGGGGTGGAAGGCGACCTCGCCGCTGCGAGCTGACCCCGCCACCCGGCGGCGCTGTCTCGCCGGGGCGCTCTGATCAGCAGGCGCTTCCGCAGCCCCTGCAGCGGCCTCGGCTGGTTCAAGAAAACCGGCTGGCCAAGCCGATGATCCGCGCCAGCACGCCGGGGTAGCACGCCTTGCGACCCCGCCGTACCGCCCGCTCCGCCGCCGCGACCACGCTCTCCGGTTTCACGGCCAGGAACCGTCGCCCTAAGCGCGAGTTGAGGAGCGGTGGGCCGTCCACGGCCTGATCGAGCAGGGGGGTTTTGACCGCCGGCGGGTAGACCAGCGTCATCCGCACCTTCGACCGGTTCTCGGCGATCAGCAGTCCCGCGTAGAAATTGTTCGCCGCCTTGGAGGCGCCGTAGGCACCGAAGCGCTGCATTGGCATGAGCCCGGCTGTGGAGCCATAGAGGATGACCTCGCCCTCGTCGCGCGCCACCATCGCCGGGATCACGGTCTGGCAGACGTTGACCATGCCGACGTAGTTGATCTCCATGATCCGGCTGATCTGCTCCGCCGAATGATCGAGCAGCAGCCCCCCGGGCATGATTGCCGCACAGTTGATCAGGCGGTCGACGGGGCCATGGGCTTCGATCACGGTCGAGACGGTCTGTTGCACCTTCGCAAGGTCAGTGACATCGCAGGCGTAGGGGTGGACGCGGGGCGACTGGCTGGCGGTCTCGCGCAACCCGGCTTCATTCACGTCAAGAATGGCAACCGCGTAGCCCTCGTCTGCCAGCCGCAGGGCGTGGACCCGGCCCAGCCCGCTGGCGCCGCCCGTGATCAATGCCGTCTTCACCGCGCCTTGCTCCCCTGCTCCCATGCTCTTTCCCGGGAGCCTACGCAGGCACAGCCGCGATTTCAAACCCGTTCGTGCGAGGGGGCCGCGTGGTCCTGTGCCTCAGCCGTCGACGCCAAATAAATCGTAAAAATAAGACCCCCTTATTCGCAAAAATTGCCAAATATAGAATTTTATTTATATTGAGATAATTCTCTCTGATGTTTCAATTGTCATTGATGCACAAATATCCTCATGTATTCTTAGTGCAGAAGTTATTGAAAAAGTGCGAAGGAGACATGAGATGGCGAGCGTTGAAGCAAAGAACTTTTCGTCTGACGCCGACGAAGTGATGACCCCCAACAACGCGCGGGTCGAAACCGTCAATGTCATGGGTCAGCGGGTCATGCGCCTGACGGTGCAGCCGGGCTGGCAGTGGTCGAAAGACATCAAGCCGCTGGTCGGCACGGACTCCTGTCAGGCCAAGCACGTCGGTGTGATCATCGAAGGCACCATCAAGTGCGTGCACGATGACGGCAGCGAAATCACCTACTCCGCCGGTGATGCCTACGCGATTGCACCCGGGCATGACGCCTGGGTGGTGGGTGACTCGCAGGCTGTTGCCTTCGAATTCCATGGTGCGTGGGGCGAAAACCACTAAAGGCCCCTCTGCACACACACTCTCTCTCTGGCGGCGGGTCCCGATGGACCCGCTCCCTTGAACCTCTGCAATGACTAGCGCTGGGCGGAGATGAACAGCCCGACGGCGACAGCGGCATAGCTGATCCCGTGCGCCATTGTCAGCGACTCACCCAAGAATGACAGCCCCAGAACACTGGCGACCACCGGGGTCAGGTAGCCGTTGCGCGTGGTGAAGGTTGCCCCTTCCCGCTGCACCAGCAGGCCACGCAGGGCCTGCCCCGCGCCGGTCGTGATCAGCCCCGCCATCACCGCACCACCGATCGGGATCCAGCCGGGGAAGGCCGTAGGGGCGTTGAACATGAACAGCGGCAGGGCCAGCGCACAGCCCGCAATCAGCGAATACCCCTGATACTGCACCGGCCGAAAATCCCGGATGGTCGACATGTGGACGACCCCGGCGGCCAGCGCCACCGAACTGAGGATGCTGACCCCGTGGGGTAGCAGGATGAACCACGACGGGCGGCCCGGTTCCAGCGACGCCGGCGCCGCGCCAATCTGGCTGAGCGCGAGGTACGAGATCCCGACAGAGCCGATCAGGAAGCCAACCCACTTGCTGAGGCTGATATGACGGCCCAGCAGAAAGCGCGACAGCACCAGCACGAAGATCGGTACGGTGGAGTAGTAGATCGCCACCATCGACGTCGGGATGAAATTCAGGATCCACGGCAGCGATAGGAACGGGAAACCGATAAACAGCACGCCGTTGAGCAGCACGGGAACGCGGCTTTCCCGGGGCAGGCTGAACCGATGCCGGGTCAGGCTCATGATGAACAGCAGCGACAGCGCGGCGACCACGATCCGCAGGGCGCCCGCCGACAGGTTCGAAAAGCCGTCCAGCGAAATCTTGATGAAGAAGAAACCGGCGCCATAGCAGGTCGACAGCAACAGCAGCATGAGTATGGAGATCGTCAGGCGTCTCGTGCTTTCGAGCATGGAGTGGTTTTTCCTCAGGGCCTCTGACCTACGGCTGATCAGGGCAACAATTGTGACGTTAGCACCGGTTCTGCGCGCAAGACCATGGAAACCGTCAGACCGTTCAGCGCGACTGCAAGACAGAGGCGAAACGATACAGACCGATACAGAGCGTTTCTGATTGAAAAGTTCGTTTGCACTAGCGTCCGATCGTTACAAGAAAACACACCACAGGAACCAAACCAATGAAAACCGTTTCCTCCCTGTTCGCGGCTGCCCTGTCGCTCACCGCTGTCGCAACCACAGCTTCGGCCATGCCCCACTTTGTTACCTTCGACGGCCTCATGGCCCCTGAAATCGCCACGAAGCTGAACCCGGCCACCTCTGGTGCAGGTTTCGCACGGGCTGCAGCTGCCGGTGCCGCTGGCTCCTCTGTCGACGACACCACGCCCCCCACCTTTGGCGTTTCTGATCAGATGCCGCAGGTTCAGACCACCTTCAAACTGGCGTCTCAGTCGGCCGGTATCGCGGTCGAGAAGGCCACGGGCGGCGGTTCCAGCGATGAGGATATCGCAGCCGCAGGCTGTGCCGCGCCCCATGATACCGGTTTGGTCGCTGTGGTCATCATTGCTGCGGTGGACGCCGATAACTGTCCGAAGCCTCAGGCGGCGACGGCGATCGAATACGGCCTGATCGCGGCGCTGATCGGCGGTGGCCCCGATGCAACCGACACCACCACTACCGGTGAGACCGAGCCTGCTGCCGCGACGGCGATCGAATACGGCCTGATCGCCGCTCTGACCAGCAATGGTCCGGACGTGACCGAGACGGTCTACGCCGAGGCTGAGTTCGAGTAAGCCTTCCCAAAGACCCCGACTCACCGCCACAATTCCCTGATCCGGCAGGGGCCGCACCACCACGCGGCCCCTTTTTTCATGTTCGATCCTGGAAAACACGGCCTTCACAAATTTTGAGCAAAGGCGCCCCGCGCCGCACAAAGAATCTTCATCGCCCCCTAAGCAACGTTGCGGTCGGCTCCCTTCGAGGCACCTTCCACGCCGTTCGTGCAGAGTAACCGTAATTGCGCGTTTCCCCGGCAGGGCTTGCTGTTCGCCGGGCTGGAACGCAACAGGGTCCGCCCCGGCTTTCTGCCATTGTCGTGTTGACCAGAAGGGCGAAGGTCGTGGAATTCCGCTTTTTCGAAATCTATCGGAATGCAGAGTATCTGCTGCTGCTCGCCAAGGGCGCACTGCTCAGCGGCGGCATCACCGTCCTCGCCGCCACTTTCGGCCTCATCATTGCTTTCGCCATCGCCGGGGTCCGGTTCGCGCGGGTGCCGGTGCTGACTCAGCTTACGGCCACCTATGTCGAGTTCATCCGCAACACGCCGCTGATCGTGCAGCTGTTCTTCATCGCATTCGGCCTGCCGCTGCTGCTGGGGTACGAATGGCCCTTCTGGGCGCACGCGCTGCTCTCGCTGAGCATCAATTTTTCAGGCTACTTCTCGGAGATCCTGCGCGCCGGACTTGAGAGTTCAGACTCAGGCCAGCGGGAGGCCGCCCGCGCGCTCGGGCTGCGCCCCCGGCCGATTTTCTTTCTCGTCATCACCCCCGTTGCCATCGCAACCATGTTCGCGAGCCTGAACAGTCAGTTCATCTTCCTGTTTCTGACCACTGGCATCATCTCCGAAATCGGGGTCGCCGACCTGACACAGGCAGGGCTGTATATCGACAGCCGAACCTTCCGCACCTTCGAGGTCTTTCTGGTCCTGACCGCGATCTACATCGGCATTTCCATGCTGTTCAAAGCCGTGCTGGCGCTGGTCGAGCGGCGGCTGTTTCCGTGGAAGTTCGTGCGATGAAAGAGCTGCTGGTATCCCTGCTCGGAAAACCCGAGGGCATCGTCCTGTTCCAGCTGATCATGGCGGCGCGGTTCACGGTGCTGCTGTCGCTGCTGGCCTTCGTCGGTGGTGGTCTGGTCGGGGCGATCATTTGCGCCTTCCGCGTGTCGCCGTCGTCGCTGCTGCAGCGCGTTGGCGGAGCCTACGTCTGGCTGTTCCAGTCGACGCCGCTGCTGATGCTGCTGTTCATCATCGGGCTGGGCCTGCCCAAGTTCACCGGCCTCGAGGTCAATCCCTGGACCGCCGCCGGGCTCGCCCTGACGCTCTACGCCAGCGCCTATCTCGCCGAGGTATGGCGCGGGGCCATCGCCGCGATCCCGGCGGGGCAGTGGGAGGCCGGGCGCGCGCTGGGGCTGAATTTCCTGCGCACGCTGAGGCTGGTGATCGTGCCGCAGGCGGTACGCGGTGCGCTGGCGCCCACCGTCGGCTTCATGGTGCAGATCATCAAGGGCACGTCGCTGGCCTACATCATCGGCTTCCACGACCTGATGAGCGTGGGCAAGCGCTGGGCGAATGCGTCCGTCCCCGGCACCGAAGCCTTTCTGATCTATCCGCTGCTCGCGCTGTTCTACTTCGCGCTGTGCTTCCCGCTTTCATCCTATTCACGCTGGCTCGAAGGCCGGCTTGGATCAGCAGCCCGCTCACCGGCGGCTGCCTGACAACTCCCCACCAAGAAATGAGGTAACTGAGCAATGAAATCCCTGAAAATCTGGCTGTCTGGCCTTGCCCTTTCGATCGGTGCTGCGACCACAGCGCAGGCTGAACTGACCGACATCCTGAGTGCGGGCACGGTCAAGATCGCCGTGCCGGAGAACTTCCCGCCCTTTGGTGCGCTGGGCATCGAAGGCGAATATGAAGGCTATGATGTCGACGTGGCCAAGCTGATCGCCGCCGACCTCGGTGTTGAACTCGAACTGGTGCCCGTCACCTCGAAGCAGCGCATTCCCTTCCTCGAAACCGACAAGGTTGATCTCGTGATCGCGACCATGGGGGCAAACCCGGGCCGGGCGAAGTCGATCTGGTTCTCGTCGGCCTACGCCCCGTTCTTCTCGGGTGCCTTCGCCGCCAGCACGCTGGACATCAGCAGCCCGGCTGATCTCGCCGGCCTGAAGGTCGGTCTGACCGGCGGTACGCTGGAGGATCTGGAGCTGACCGAGAGCGCGACTGCGGGCACCGAGATCATCCGCTTCGGCGACAACGCGGCGACCCGTGCGGCCTTCCTCTCCGGCCAAGTCGACGTGCTCGTGACGGGTAACACCGTGGCTGCGGGCCTGTCGGAAGAAAACCCCGATCTCGACATTGCCACCAAGTTCATCATCAAGGAATCCCCGGCCTTCATCGGCGTGAAGAAGGGCAACATGGACCTGCTGCAGTGGGTGAACGTGTTCATCCTGCACAAGACGCTCGGCGGCGACCTGAACGAGCTGTCCGAAAAGTGGCTGGGCCAGCCGCTGCCACCACTGCCAACCATGTAAGCGTGGCGCACAGGGTGGGGTCGCACGGGCTGCGGCCTCTCCCCTTTCTTGCCTAGAATGAAAAAGGGTCGCCCGCGGGCGGCCCTTTTGCTGTCCAAGCGTGAAACGCCTGGGCCGACCCGCTCAGTTGCGGGGCTTATTCAGCCCAGGACGGCAGCGGCAGGCCGTCTTCGTGGTCGCAGATCCCCGAAGTGTCGCCCGACACCGTGTATTCGAGCTGCGTGTAGTGATCGCAGAATTCCGTGCTCGCATCGCCGCTGTAGTTGCCGGTGTCGATGGGGTTGAAGCGGTTGCGGTAGTTCGACAGCTCGCGGCCGAAGATATCCATGTACCGACCCAGCGGCCAGCAGCCCTGATTGTCATAGACCGACGGGGTGAAGCACCAGCCGTTGCCGCTCCACCACTGCCCCGCCAGATGGCCCGTGGGCCGACGGATCTCGATCAGCTCGCCACCGAACAGGCCGCGAATATGGGTGTTCCAGACGACGTAGGACTGTCCACCCATCTCGAAGGTCGTGACCTTCTCGACGCCGTAGGGCAGTGCGGCCTGTCCGTGGTGATGCGGGTGTGCACCCGCGCTGTGAATGCCAAAGCCGGCGAGGGCGAGACATCCGGCAGCCAAGAACCGCTTGATCATTGTTCGGGGCTCCTTAATGCGAATAACCTAGCCGCCTTATAGCCAAAGAAAGGACCGATAAAAGCTCTTTGCTGGGTTTGTGCTCTGTCGCTCATCCGCCGGTC
>Ga0163109_10000708_pt1 | contig 26564 bp, 35 predicted proteins | sample CRUFie1St13metaG_FD_108704 | JGI IMG/M metagenome (GOLD analysis project Ga0163109, IMG submission 108704) | Marine microbial communities from the Costa Rica Dome - CRUD Field 142mm St13 metaG | ecosystem: Environmental > Aquatic > Marine > Oceanic > Photic zone | place: Costa Rica: the Eastern...
TGTTATCATCTACACATAAGTGAGTTTTATCTTCATCTATGTAACATGGATTACATGCTTTATTACAATCTTGAACATAATAATTTGTCTCACAAGAAGAATCCGTTGTTAAATTATTTTCAATTTTTTTCTTTTTAAAATCTATTTGTTTTGTATCAATTCTTTGAAACTTTTTGTTTGATTTAAGAATTTGATATGATTTATAATAGGAAGGATATGGACCTTTCTCTTTACTATTATCTTTTACAGTTAAATTGGGATCTTGAAACTGATTACATATTATTTTACCGTCGTCACCTTCAACTGCATTCATAAGTTGGGTAGTAGGATAAGAAACTTCTTGTAGGCATATAGCTGGATCTGAACAATTATTAAATTCACGTTGTTCAAATTGTGCTACTGAACCTTCATTTAATCCACAAATATATCCATCATTTCCGTTATCTTGATTTTGAGGTGTATCACTAATTGGCTTAAGAGATGTTTTTGCTTCTGTATCTGTTTTTGAATTAAGAAAACTATCAACTGTCTTTCCAAAATTGTCAGTAGAGGTATCTGAATTATATGCTCCATAAAAATTAGATACTGCATTTGGATAGTAGTTTGTTTCTTGAGGATCACATTTTTTTTCTGGTGTAACACATTTATATACTTTATCATCATAATCAGCTTTTGTATCTTCTAATCTTTTTGGATATTCATAACAAATTTGGTCTGGAGAACAATTTTCTCCACCACATTTCAATGCACACTCATTATCTTGAGAACAATAATACATTGTAGAATCACCACTACAACAAGTCCCCCCACAACTGAATTTACAACAATATTGGTTTCCATTTTCATCTGTAAATTGTGAATCATTAGGACAACAAGTTCCGTCAATAATTTTATTCTCATTCATATTACAACATTTACCATTAATACATTCTTCATTTTCACCGCAATTTTTTGATGTTGAACATCCTTCTGAACAACTACCGCTTGAGTTTAAATAAGATCCTGTTGGACAAATTTCAGCACACATATTTAATTCATCTATAAATTCTTTTCCATCAGGACACTCATTTAATCTATTTAAAACAAATATCAAGGTAATAACAAATAAAATCAAATTGATCAGAAGTAAAGCTGTTAAAATATTAAAGATTCTTGATTTATGTAAATAAAATATTTTATTATAATCATATAGTGATTTAAAAATTAAACTTAAATTTAAAACTAAAATTGTAACGGATATAAATAACGGAACTTTTGAATTTGGTAAATATATTTTATTTCCATTAACAGTATTCTGCGTCTTTTGTTTTACCAGATAGACAATATCTAATAAAAGAGCAATTAAAGATAAAACAATTACCCCAGATAATAAATATTTTTCTTTTTTAATGGAAAAAAATTGATTTACTGTAATTGATTTAATTGACATTTTTTATTTATAAAAATAAAAAAATAATAATAATAATAATAAAAATGTTCAAAAAATTAAAATCAGATTTTAATGCAATGTTTTTCAAAAAATCTAAAAAATCAAAAGTTCCAACTCAAACATATAAATCAAAAACTGTTGTGAAATCTGGTGAAACAAAACAATCTATTTTTTATTTAATTTTAATATCTCTGGTTGTAATCACTTGTGTGATTTCAGTTATTGCAATTATTTGGGTTTTTGCGCGTAAATCAAAAAATACTTCTAAAAAAGTTTTGGGTAATCCAGCAGATTTGGTAAATGTAAAAACGATAACTTTTCAAAATGGTGCTAAAATAAGTTCAGAAAATGGACTTGAAATAAATATAGAAAAATTAAAAGATAAAAATATTCAATTGATAGGAAACAATGCTTCTGTTAATTTTCAATTAAACAATACAGGTGATAGTGGAAATATTGTCGAGTTTAAAAATCTTGATAGTTCTGGAGGTAATAAAGATAATTTTTGGTATTTTAATAATAAAAATGAAACAGGAATTTCTAAACCAGAACCAGAACCAGATGCATAAAACTATTTTTAGGAAGGGTTGCAAAAATAATTTAAAGAATTCAATAATGTAAATAAAATGAGTGATAAAATATTGGATTTAAAAAATAAGAAAGTTGTTTCTAATAATAACAATCAAGAAACTTCTTCTTCTTCTTCAAAAGAAAAGAAGAGTGTATCAGAAGAATTATTTAATAATATGCGAGAGAAATTTTTAGAGAACTTATCAGAAGAAGATAAGGAAGCATATCAAAAATTTGGAGAAAAATTTCATAAAAGTTTCAATGTAATGACTGGAGAAACTATTGATTTATCTAATATTTCAATGGAAGAAGCATTAAGTTATGTAGTTGAAAGTTTAAAATCTGGATTACACCCAAAATATTTGGATGAAAGTGAACGAGCTATGATGCAAGCTGGTTATGGTGAGGAATGGTATAAGGAATGGGGTTGTGATAATTTGGATTAAAAATTGAATTTTAAATTTTAATTTAAAAAAATTTAAAATAATGAATGAATTTAAAATAAGAACTTATATTGGACCTTCAAAAATAGCTGGAAACGGGAGATTTTTTGATGAAGATGTGAAAAAGGGAACTATTATTCGAGAGCAAAAAATTGGTTCGGATTCCCTTTTAAAATTTGAAAGTGAAGTAGATTTGGTAAAATATATTTCACCTGATACAGAGAAAGATTTTTTAAACAAATTAGAGAAAGTAAGACATTTTTTTCATACGGTTCCTAATAATTCAAAATTTTATAGAGATTGTGTTTTTTTGAATCAACCTTTTATGTATACAAATCATTCTTTTGACCCCAATATTACTTTTGAATATACAAAAGAATGGAAATATACAGTTACAACCAGAGATGTAAAAACTGGAGAAGAAATGTTTCAAAATTATTTAAATTTTACAAATGTAAGTTGGTATGAAAATTTTTTGAAAAAATATAATTTTACAAGTTCGAGAAAATTTGCTTCTGAATTAAATAAAAAAATGGTAAATGAAGAAAAAAATTAATAAAAAAAACTATATAATAAAGAAAAAATGCTATTACTTGAATTATTTACCTTATTAGTAGCTCTTGCTGCATTAGCAATTTCCATTTATTTATGGGTGGATAAGAAAAAAAACGGATTACATCCAGATGTAGCCAAAGCATTAAATAATCTTGATGATAACCAAGAAACCATTGAAAAATGGTGTCAAGACAAAAACAATACAGACAATCAAATATGTCAATTAATATCTGCTCTTAAAAATATGAATAACTAAATTAACTAAAACTCAATATTTTTTATTTTCAAAATTGATAAATAAAAAGAAATAGTAAGCAAAATTAAAAAATGGTAAATAGAGAAGAAAGATACTTATTTGATTGTTTAGATTCAAATCCTACTTTTGGAGAATTAAAAAAAAATGGTGTCAATACTTTATTACAAAATATTCCAAAAAATAAAAGAAAAGTATTTGTAGATTTAGGAAGTGGAAATGGAACAGTTTTAAAATATGTAAATCTTTTGGATTCTACTTTTGAAAAAATTATCGGAATAGAATTATCACAGGAACGATATCACTATTCTTTTCAAAATCTTAAAAAGCAAAAAAGAATTCAACTTTTTTGTGGAGATTTATTGAATTTTGATATAAAAAACACTAATGTTATTTATATAAGTAATCTTTGTTTTAATCATTCTTTTAATCAAATATTATCTAAAAAAATTGACAGAGAAGCGCAAGAAAATACACTTGTCTTTGTTAGTCAAAAATTAGAATTAAAACGAGATTATGTAATGACAAAAATAATTGTAGAACAAAGTTGGGATAAAAAAAGTATCTTGTTTAAATATGAATTATTTTAATGAATTTTCTATAAAATCAATGTATTTTTTTTCTTTTTCAATCATGATACATTTACGATTTGTTTCTTTACATGCAATACCAATACTTCCACTGCCAGCAAAACAATCAAGAACAGTATCATTTTCATCGGTTGTATGTAGAATAATATTTTTTAACAAGTCGATTGGCTTTGGAGTAATATGAACTTTATTTCGTTTTGCCATATCATAGTTCCACACGCTATGATGTGTTTTTAAATTATTATATTTTGGAACAATATCATCATAAGTTAGATCTAAATGTTTTGTAATAGGTTTAATTGTCTCTCGTGTTGGAAGATTCTTTCCACTTTCTATATTACTATACCAACCTGTTATGCCACCAGTTTTACTCTTAATTTCTTTTGAAATAACAAGTTGATTGATGTTTTTTTCCTTTCGTGCTTTTAAAAGTTTATCGTGATTATCAAATGTAAAAAACAGAACATATTCTGCCATTTTATTCCAATTATGTAAATCATTTTTTACAACATAACCATCTAAAAATCCTTTTTTAGAAGAATTGTCAAATCGTTTGTTCCAAACAATCATTTGACGAAATTTTAATTTTGTATTTTGTCTGATTGATAACATTAATTCAGCAATTTGTTCCATATCATTGTGAAAAATAAAAAAAGAGCCATTATCTTTTAATTTTGTTTCAAGTTTTTGAATAACGGTTGTTAACCATTCTATATAATTGTTGATTTTATCCCATTCATCTTTTCCAATATTATAAGGCGGATCTATACAAACAAGTTGAACTGATTTATTTTTTACCTTTTCAAGACCTTCAATACAATCACAATGAAAAAATTGAATGTTTTTTATTGTTGTCATTTATTATTTTTTATATAAATTTATAAAAAATCATTTTTTAATAAAAATGACAAAAATTAATTTGTATAATAATTCTCATTTTACTACTTTTATAAAAAGTGTTAATTCTTTTGAAAAATCTGAAAAGGGAAATCATTATAAAAAATTATTGTGCTTGAAGGAAACATCTGGAAGTGTTCAGGAAAAAACTATTGAAAATGCATATGACAGAGTAAAACATAAAATTACCAATTCACTTGAAGAAATTTTAGAGCATAATAAGAAAAAAATATGTGTTTTACCAAAAAATCATAAAGGAAAATGTGACTGTGACCCTTTTTCAAAAATATTTTTAAAAAATAGCATAACTGATAAAATTAAAAAAAAATTTAGGTTATCCATCTTAACTTCTCCTGGTGCTGATGATTATATAATTAAGAATAGAGCATCCAGATTATTTCCAATTGTATTTTCTTCTGCTGATGAAAAAAGGATTCGAGATAAAAAATTTAAATTAAAAGCTGGAATATCTTTGAAAGAATTCACAACTCCTTTTTGTTTAGCTACTGCATATTTAGATTGGATGGTTTATATGTTAAACGTAAATAATATTGAGAAGTATTTATTAAAAAAATCTAAAATATTGGAAGCTTATAATGAAGCCAAAACTTTACAAATTCATAAAAGATACTTAAATAATTATTTTGAATCAAAAAATCGTAAAAATTTTAATAGTAAAGGTAAAACTATATGCTCTGTAACAAGAGAGCAAATAGAAATCAAAGATATATCTGATCCAGATAGAGATAATCGGATTGATATTAACAATAATGATGTTCAGATGGGGCATTTAATTTCCCGAAGTAATAATGAAGTCACTATTAGAGGATTGAATTTATCAATAATGTCTAGAGAAGGTAATAGAATTATTGGTGAATATTCTTTATTTGATAATGAATGGATTAAAATACTTGATAAAATTTTATCACCTTATAATCTTTCAGTAAAGAAAAAAAAACAAAAAATAGATTAAATAAAAAAAAATATACTTATAAAATGAAAACGATAATTTTCAATGGAATGTGTTATTCTGGTAAATCAACATTGGGAAAGATGACTGCGGATATTTTAGGACTTCCTTTTTTAGATTCTCGTGACTTATTTTTCAAAATTTACGGAATGTCGGAGATTGATTACCTATCAAAATTTGGTAGAGAAAAATTTATTGAAGCTGAAAAAAAATCATTGTATCATGATTTTGAAGGTGTTTTTTCATTAGGAGGATCCGCTGTCTATTATCCACAAGAAATGAAAATGTTGAATGAAAAATATGAAATTATTTGGTTAAATGTTGATTTCGATATTATTGAAAGTAGAAAAAGAAGCGAAAACAAAGAAAGACCAATCGTATATCCAGATGGAATTGAATCATTTAAAAAATTATATGAAGAACGTAAAAAATTATATGAAAAATATTTTACACATAAAATTGATATTAACCAAAAAGAAAAAATTGAGGAAACTATAAACAAAATTTTATCAAAATTAGATGAAAAATTACACCAAAAAGTACAAAATTTAACAGGATGATGATGTATCCATTGTTAATGGTAAAATAGAAAATTCATTATTTTTTCTGTCTATTTTATATTTATACAAGACAATAATAATTCTTGAGATAATGGATATAATACCTGTAATTATTAAAGGATAAGCGTTAATATGAATATTATAAATCAAAACTGATGCAGAAGAAACATTTCCCAAAAATAAAGTAAGCCATGATATATCATTCGCTTTTTGAGTTTTATACATTTTATAAATTTGAGGAAAGAACATGAAACTTGCCAAAGTTCCTCCAAAATAACCAAAAAATATATATATACTCTCACTATTTATATTATGAAGATTCATTTTCTAATTATACTAAATATTTTATTTATAACAAAAAGTGTCAAAAATTTACATATTTTTGGAGAATATAAAGTATTTATTTTTTATTTCTTAAAATAAAAAATGGCTTCAAACAATGACAATACTTCATTCGGACTTTCTCTAACGCTCTATATTTTAATTGTTATTATTCAAATTCTTCTTTTAGTATTTATGATTATTTACTCAATTTTAGTAATGAAAAAATGCAAGGGAAAACCTTCATGGTTAAATCCTGTTATCATTACATTATTAGTATTGTGGATTATTTTCAGTTGGGTTCCATTTATCGGATTTGCTTTATTTGTTGCATTATTGATAATCTTATTAAATTATGATAATGTATGCAAAAAGCAATCTAAAAAATAAGTGTTAAAAACATTTCCTTTTTTAGATTGCTTACAAAATATAAATAATAAAAAAAATACAAACGATTCAAAATCAATTTCATAATTATACATTGTTTTTGTGTTTTTAATTTTATTTCTGAATAAGGGAAAATATCTAAAAATGGAACAACATCAAAATCAACTATTTTTGAATAAAATATAGAAGAATATAATTTCTTTAAAAGTAAATTGTATTTTTTTTTGGATAATTTTGATAATTTTTTTTTCAGATTTCTAAAATCATTAATCATTTCATTTGTATTAAAATAAAAATTCCATAATAATTGAAATTTGTCTTCATTTAAAATAAATAGAAAGTAATTAAGATTCTGTGTATTTTGAAAATTTTTGGGTAATTGAATACTAATACCATAATCAATTAAATAGAAATTTGTTTTTGTTTTGTTTGTGAGAATATTTTCTTTGTGGACATCATTATGAAGAATACGATTTTTACGGAGTTTGTCTAGCGCATTAAATATTGTAAGGATACATTTTTTTTCTTGATTAAGAGTTAGAGATTGAAATGTATATTTTTGAGGAAAATAAATAATAATATAGTTATTTTCTTTCCTATAATGGTGAAAAGATAAAAGATTAGGAGAGTTTATTTTATGAACCTTTTTTAATATTTTAAATTCAGATTCACCTACGATTTTTTTGAAATACATGAGAACTTTTTTTAAAAGTTTTTTTTTATTTTTATAAAATAAATAAAAAAATGAGTTATATGGGTGAAATGGATTTAACAGGAGTTTACTCCTCTGCAAATGCACCACAGATTAGTAATACTCAACCAGATGTCATTCCTGACTATACAACTTTAGGTAATTACTATGCGCAAAAATCAACCGTTGTTTCTCCAGTTTATGTCACACCACAATGGGGAGGGGTTGGATACTCTGTTTTGGAACATAATGTTCCTCAAACAAAATTAGATGGAAACTACTTTAACCTGTGTTCTGCTTATCCAACAGCATGTTGTTCTTCTGGAAAATGTAATTGTAATTAAGAACAAATTGATTTTCTTTTTAACCATTGAAGTAAGATTATATCATCTGTAATTATATATTTCAAAATGATTAAATATATACCTAAAATAATATTATTATATTTTTGATTTGCCACAAAATAAAGTTGGGTTGTCCAATTTATTAATGAAGAAATTAAATAAAGACATCCACATAATTTATAACTAGTGGAAGGAATTTGAACAAGATATCGTAATCCTAATAAAAGATTAATATGAAAAGCAGCACTACTAAAAATTGCATATAACATTATTAATCTTGAAACACTTGAAGGTGAATAGGAATCCCATAAATTTATAAAAAAAAACAAAATAACAGAAAGATGATGATAAATTGTATTTTTTGACATTTTCTGATTATAAAAAAAGGATGAAAAATCTAAACTCGCATACATGCTACCCAAGTTCTTGATAGATGACACATTCCAATAATTATAATAGTAAATTTCTTGTAGAATTGGGATAGAAAATAGAAGAAGAATAAATAAAACAAAACTTTTTACTATATTTGTTACAATATACGTTTTTTGATGATGTTGTAATCTTGGAAAATAATAATCCAAAAGAACATGATTGTTAAAATATAAAAAAATAACAATTGCAGTCGATATCACAAAAGTCATAAAAGGTGAAAAAGTATAAAAATAAAATAAAAAGTAAATTGCATTTAAACAAAAATTAATAACCATTTTGATTTTAAATTTGGCATTAAGAAATTTAAAATATTCATTTTTTAAAAGAATTAAAAGTTATTCCAATCAACCGTCACAGAATTTAGACCACTTCCAATTTTGGATCGTTTACCACACATAATAGAGGAAGAAACCGATACAACATTTTCTTTTTCCGAGAAAAATGCTGCTTTGGAGAAATGATCTAAAGATTCTTCAAAAGTTGCTCTTGTTAATACACTGTTATTTTCTTTTTTTACACCATATCTAGAAATACTTTGAATTGTTCCATAAAAAGTCATTATATCAATTAATAAATATAAATGTGATGGATTGATAAAAGTTCCATCAGATGACACAATATTTTTTAATTCTTCATACAAGAATTTTCTTGTTCCTTCAATTCCCATAATATTATAAACTTCCCACATATTGTTTGTCTTGATTGTTTCATGATCAATAAATGGTAAAAGAAATAATTCATACATATTATTACCTTGAATTTCAATAATGTGTTCGTTACAATGATTTTTAGAAATGATGAAATTTTTAATTTTTGAAATACCACAAATCATTGTATCATCAAGTTTTTGTTTCAAAATATCATTGAGAAAAACTTTTAAAGTCACATCATTTTTTATATCTACATCACTATCTTCTAAAATAGAAGTTAAGTCAATAAAAATATCTATTTGAAGGTAATTTAAAGGTGAGAAAACAATAAAAATATCATCAAATTTTTCTTCTAAAATTTCTTTAATATCACTTAATGATATATTATATTCATAAAGAATTCTATTATCAAGTTTAAAACTTAAACAATGCGGATGAAAGCGAAAATCATTGGAGAACATATTTTCAAACACTTCATACCAAGGTTCTTCTTCCTTATTAATAATAAATTCATCGCTTATGTATATATCTCTCCAATAAATTTCTTTAATTTTTGAACCTAATAATTTTCTTATTTTCTTGATAGGTAGTGTTTTATCTTTTAATTGGAAAGTATTAACTAATGATTTTGGTTCTTTGGTCGCATTCAATATTTCAAGAAAACGAGGAACACCAGAAACCACAGTCGTAACAGCTAATCCTGCTTGATGGAAACTATTTAGAGTTAATTGTGTCTGACGTTCTCCAATTGACTGTGCACATATAACACCTACAGCTTCACCAGCATTGATAAAAGATTTTGAAATTAATTTTTCTACTTCCTGTTGCAAACTAGGGATAACATTTTCATAAATTAAAATTTTACTAAATTCATCTTTTAACGGTGAAACAATATTATGTAAAATACTGTTTTTTAAATCTTTATCTAAATAGGAAGGTAATAAACTATCTATATTGACAAATAAGGAATTAATTTCATCAATGGTAAGATGTCTCTTTGTCATATTTAATTTTAAAATATATTTATATTTTATTATCAGTTTTTAGTTTGAATTTGAAAAACTGAAAAAAAAAAATTTTTTCTAAAAATTTCAAAATAAACAAAAATGAATAGAACTCAACTTACTACTATTGATAATTTAGATTTTAACTTAATTGAATTCAGCAAACCAGAACAAAACAACATTCCAGGACAAAAAGTAACTTATTCTCGTGTAAGAGTAGGAATTCGCAAAGATGGTGAATTATGTGATTTAATTATTCCATCTCCAGCAAACTTAACTTGTTGGGGTCTTCAAGAGAACCGAGATATGGTTACACAGGCATTAAACGGATATCAATTACCAATTGCTTTATGGTCCAATGGAGCACCAAAACCAGAAGAAAAACAATTTACAGATAAATTTAATGAACTTTGTGAATATATCAAGAAACATTTGGTTGAAAATAGAGATGAACTTGGTAAATATGATCTTGAACTCAATGATTTGAAAAAATTTAACCCTCTTTATTGGAAGATGGAGAAGGGAAAAATTGTAGAGGGTCGTGGTCCAACTTTATATGCCAAATGTATGTATGACAAAAAAAATGAAAAGGTAAATACTATTTTTGTAAATGAGGAAACTCAAGAAATGGTAAATCCTTTGAGTGTTTTAGGAAAACATGCAAATGTTCATTTTGCTTTGAAGATTGAAGGTATTTTTATTGGAACACGAATTTCATTTCAAGTAAAGCTTCAGGAAGTAATGTTCCGATTAAAGGATACTGGAATGAGAAGTTTATTATGTCCAAATGCAACACTTTCTACTACTTTTCAAGATACGGTAGAAGATTCTGATGATTCTGATGATGAGGAAGAAGTTGAGGAAGTAGAAGAAGTAGAAGAGGTGGAGGAAGAAGTTGAAGAACCTTTACCAGTAGAACCAGTTGTAAAGACGGAAACTTTAACCAAAACTGTTGAACCTGCAACTACTACAAGAAAACCTCGAGCAAAAAAAACTACAAAAGCTTAAATAAAAAAACTAAAAAACTAAAAAATTTTAAAAATACTTAAAAAATTCTAAAAAATAATATTTTAATTGGGTATTGCTCAATTAAAATTGTAATTTAATGATTTATCAAGTCAAAATTATCTACATATCCAGTGTAAGGATCATGATAATTTGTTTCTGTATATCCTTTTTTACTGAATGTAAATGTATATTTATTGCTTCCAACATGTTTTAAATTAGGAGGGACTAATGTGACAATATCTTTGGTATTTGCAAGACGATAAGTTTTATTTTCTAACATTTCATTGTATTGTTTTACAAATTCATCATTACCAGATTTAGGACTTGCAAAGGTGTAAATATTATTAATTTTTTTTGGAGAAAATACTTTGGCAATGTGGTAAGCTGATAAGGAACAAACAGCAGAACCAAGGGAGTGAGCTGTCATAAAGTATGATTTTATTTGCGGATTCTCTTTTATATATTCAATAACTATTTCTGATAATGCTGGTAATTGTTGTTTGGAGCTATGATCATTACAACTATCACATTGTTGTAATCCTAAATTACATTTTTCTGTTTTATCGCAGGTGGAAAAATTTTTAATTTTAGATATATTTTTACATATGGAACAAGTTCCATTTTCACATTTTCCAATACAAATACAATTATTATTAGAAGGATAAATGTCTTCTTTTTTATTATAATAATTCCACCAACCCTCACCAACTTTAGTGCTTTTTGGTAAAGTTCCTGGTAATATATCATATAATCCTTTTTCTGATAAATTTTTTGTCATGATACTAGATGCATCTTGAATCCATTCATTTGTATTTTTTGTTCCCCTAAACACTATTATACCTTCATTAGTCCCTTTTATTTGTCCAATAATTCCTGCTATAGTATAATAACAATTTGCTATTCCACCTCCAAATAATGTAGAAGAAGTAAATAATAATTTAGTATTTTTTAAACTAAATTCTTTATCCATATCGGTTTGAATTTGCTTTAAATCAATCGGTTCTTTCAAACTCTTATCATAAGTATCATATATATAATAAATAATAGCAGCACAATACTGCAGCGTCTGTTTATTAAATGATGATAATGTTGAACTTTTTTTATTTACTATTAAAAATTTTATTTGTTTTGTTGATATTTGTTTTGTTGATATTTGTTTTTTTGATAATACTGTAAAAATACAAGAAATATATACAATAATACCAACTAATAACAGTGAAACTATTATTGAAATCATTTTTTTTTCTTAAAAAAGAAAAAAAATGCAATTTATTTTTTTTGCTCCTTCTTCTGTTTTTTTTGTTTCATTTTTTTAGCCCAAGCTTCTCTTCTTAATTTATCAAGTTGTTTCTTTCTTTGTTCTTCTTTTTTCTTTTTCTCTTGCTCTTGTTTCTTTTTGGCTTGTTCTTGTTCTCGTTTCCTTTTCTCTTGCTCTCGTTTCCTTTTCTCTTGCTCTCGTTTCCTTTTCTCTTGCTCTCGTTTCTTTCTTTCTTGTTCTTGTTTCTTTTTTGCTTGCTCTCGTTTCTTTCTCTCTTGTTGCGCTTTTTTAGATTGTTGGATAGCAAATTGTCGTTCTGATTGTTGAAGTGCCCGTATTAATTCTTCTTGTTGTCTTCTGTCTCTTTCGTGTTGTCTTCTCTGTCTTGCTGAAACATCCAAAGTCAAATCAAGCATTCGTCTTTGTTGTTGATTTAATCCTTGATACATTTGTTCTGGATGTTGCGGAATTAATCTTTGAACTCGTGCTTGATCAGGAGGACGAATATATTGTTGTTGTTGGTTTGGCATTTTTTATTTAAAGAAATAAAAAAAAATTTTTGTTAAATAAAATGTCAGTCGTGTGTAAAAAAAATAGACAAGATTTGGTAGTGTTTTTACAAAATTTTATATATTTAATGAATGACACACAAATTCGAGATAAGATTGTGCAAAATTGTATAAAAAAAAACAAATTAAAATCTTGTTCCTGGTTGGGAACAATTGTTTTGAGTGGTCAGGTAAATAAATTAAATGTTGATAGTTGGAATAACAAACGAGTAGGAAAATCGTTAAAGTATTTTTTAGAAAAGGATTTAAAATGGCAGAAAACCAAGACATATTTTTTTACAGTTATGTATACTTATGAACAATTTAAAGTTCATTATCTATCTTACATTTATGAACCAAAATATAAAAAATTAACACATTTTGATCCAGGAATTTCATTATACGAACATGGGCAAAAAACGGTTGTTCCATCAATGAATAAAGCATTTTGTTCGTTAAAATTAATTGATAAAAAAAGTGAAGAAATTGGTGTGTGTAATTCGTTTCGCTGGAAAGGTAAAAAAATGGGAATTCAGTTTAATAATTTAAATGACTTTTTTCCTGCAGATGCCTTTTGTCAAACTTGGACAGTTTTCTTTTTTATACGATATTGTCATTCTTCTTTTGATTTTGAATTTTTAAAATCATGGTGTAATTTAAAACCCGAAAAGAGAGAATTATTTTTAATTAGTAATTTTATCCTTCCATTTTTAAATGAAAATCCAAAATACTACGAATTGCTTCAAATACAAATAAATGATGAAAGAACAAATTATATTAACATCCTTTACGAAAGTGTTGAAAATTGTTTAATAAATTAAAAAAATGAAATTTTTAAGAATTTCTCTTAAAAATTAAAAATCAATAATGAATATTGAGGAACAGTTTTATCCAACAGGAGAATTATATTTAAAAAAGGAAGAAAACAATAATGTTGTTCAGTATACGTATTACTTTAAGAATGGAAATATTTTGGAAACTTTTTCAACTTTGGAAAATGAGGTAAATGGAAATCGTTGCAAATATTATAAGAATAAAAGAATACAATCTATTCTACCTTTTAAAAATGGAAATATTGACGGTGAAGGATTTCTTTATTATGAAAATGGAAATATTAGGAAAAATACAAATTTTTATAAAGATATGAAAACTGGTTTAGAGCGATGGTATCATCCAAATGGAAAAATGCACAAAGAGATTTCCTTCATAAATGACGAAAAAAATGGAATTTTCAATTTATTTAACCAAAATGGAGATATAATGTTTTCAGCATTCTATATTAACAATATTTTAAATGGAAATTATTATAAGGTGGAAAAAAATATTTTAGAAATGGGATGCTACATGGATGGATTTAAAAACGGAAAAGTTACCAAATTTAAAAATGGAAAATTCTTTGAGGAATCTTGTTATTTTAATGATAAAAAGTATGGACAGTTTAAAAAGATTATTGATGATATTTCTTTAGAGGGATATTATGAGAATAATTTAAAAAATGGAGAATGGCGATATTATAACAAGGATATTCTGGAATATTCTGTGGAATATAAAAATAATAGAAAAGATGGAATTTGTAAAAAATATTTGAATGGAAAAATACATTGTGAAACCTTTTATAAAAATAATGAGTTAGATGGAAAAAAGATAATATACGATGAGTTAGGAATGATAATAGAACAAATATCTTATCGTTCAGGAAAAAAGGACGGACCGCATATTTTTTATTATCCCAAAACAGAACAGATGAAAAATTGGTTACATTATACTGATGATATTCCAAATGGAAAATATTTTGAATATAATGAAGAAGGACAACTATTATGGGAACATGAGTATAGAAACGGAAAATTAAATGGATTCTCTTACAAATATTATCCAAGCGGTGAGCTAATGACACAATACAAATATTTTGATAATCAACTTCATGGAATTATTCACAAATTTTATGAAAATGGTGTCAAAAGTAATTCTATTTCTTACCATTTTGATAAAAAAGATGGTGTGTCCTTAAAATTTTATAAAAATTCAAATATTCAAGTAAAATCCTATTTTAAAAATAATGAAAAAAATGGAATATATAAGGAATTTTTTGAAAATGGTGGAATTAAAATAGAAACAAATTATCAAAACAATAAAATACATGGAAAATATTGCGAATATTATGAAAATGGAATGCTAAAAAAACAATGTAAGTTCAATAAAAATATATTAGATGAAGAATTCATTGAATATAACGAAAAAAGAGAGATTATAACAAATTTTTATTATGTTAATGGAAAAAGAAATGGAAAATCTTTTTTGGATGAAACAATATTTTTTTATAAAAATGATGAAAAATTGTGCGAGTTGACAAATTGTGAAACACTTGAAAAATGTTGTGTCTGTTATTACAAAATAGATACAAAAACTCTATGCAAACATCCTGTTTGTATAGATTGTGTGCAGAATCTGATGGAATCTTCTCTATTGATTCAATGTCCTCTTTGCAGACAACCTCTTATAAATAATAAAAAGAGTTAAAAGAACAAATGATACAAGAATAATGAAAAAAATAATATAAAATGGAGTATTATCTTGGAATAATTCTGAAAGCGCGCTACTATTATTCTGAACAAATGTGTATTTATTCTTTACTTTTTGATTATTTTGGTTGCAAATCAATAATGTTGGATAATCATTTTTATCATTAGAGGGAATACATATATTTTCAGAATTGATTTTCCAATGTGTAAAGGATGGAATTTTAGTAAAGATGTAAAATAAAAGATTATCATTATAGGGATAATAATTTTGATTCCATTTTTTTACCGTATTTGTTAAAAAATTATATTTCGTATCTGATGAATTATTTTCATTAAAAATTGTAACATCTTGAATTGTTGTTGCTTTTAGAGAAATGAACATGATTGAAAAATTGTTTTTGATTTCAAGAAAAGGATATAACATTGTTATAAAGGTTTTTTTGATGTTAAAAAAGTGTTTTACATTGTTCGTGGTTAATCCAATTGAATTGTAAGGACTTGTTGAATTATCATAAATATTGAGCATAACATAACCACGATTTAAATATCCACGATACATTGGAGAAAACCCAAAGATGATTGTTTTCAATTTCCATATATCTTTCCAATTTTTCAAATTGTCCCATTCTGGAGGATAAAATGTTTCCAAATTTTTAGGAATTTTGAAATTATTTTCATCATAAATAATGTGAAAACGAAATAATTTGCCTAAATCGTTATATATATTTTTGGTTTCCCATATTTGAATAGGGACATAGTAATTATATAAGGACATTTTTATTTAAAAATAAAATCAATTTTATTTTTTTTAAAGTAAAATGACAGAAATTGATGTAGATGATTTAGATATAGTCCAAAATAATCTTCATTTTAATAAAAAAAAGGGAATTGTATATCCATTTTTAGATTTTCAAAAGCAGAAACAAGAAATTTTAAAATCTAAAATCTTTCCCAAAAATACTCGTCAAGAGATTATAAAGTATTATAATGACTTGAGTAATAAAAGTCGCAAAGAAGTGGTTTCACAGGACAATTCTTGTCTTGATTTTTGTGGTAAAAAAAAAGAACAATGTTGTAAAAATTTGTATCCTCAAAACGATTATTTATATACAACTTGTCTTGATTGTAAAAAGAAGAAACCAAATATTTTGATTGTTATAATTATTATTTTTTTAATATTAAATATAATAATCGTTTATGTCAATCTTTAGCTTACAAAAAAATCCATTAAATTCATTATTATTTACAAAGACAGGAGAGGATGATAAAAGTATTTTTACCATATCCAAAGATTTGGAAACATTTATTCCTTATACAATGGAATATCCAGATAAAATGTTGGCAAGATTACCTTCAAAATTAGATCCCCAAAAGAACTTGTTTGTTGAAAGTATTAATCAAGGAAATTGTGGTAGTTGTTGGAGTTATGCTGCGGTTGGATGTTATACTGATAGATTTAATTTATGGAGAAAAGAAAAAGTATTAAAGAAGTGTTTATCACCAATTTTACCTCTTTTTTGTAATTTATTCTCAAATTTGTTTAAAACAATGAATGTTGAATTCAATTATAATATTAAACAAACTGTCAATGATACAGGTTGCTTTGGAAATATTTTATTGAGTAGTATTTTATATTTTTATTTTTTTGGCGCATCTACCGAAACATGCTATCCTTATAATATTCCTGATCAGTACAAATATATCTCGGATAAAACTTACTATATGTTCATTCCAGATTTTTCAACATCAAGTCAATTAACTGAACCACAGGATAATGTATTAAATTGTGATTCTTTTACTAGTAATGATGTTTATCCATATTCCTATTGTTCTGATACTTTTATCATGAATGGAAAAATATATGGAACACCTTTCCAACATTTTTTTATAACTCATTTTTACAAACTTCCTGACAATGAAAAACAAATCATGATGGATATTTTGAAAAATGGTCCAGTTTGCTCCAGCTTCAAAGTATACAGTGATTTTTATGATTTTGATCCAAATAAAGATTTAGTATACGAGCATACAACAGATACTGATAACGGTATTGTAGGCGGACACAGTATTGAAATTGTAGGATGGGGAGAAATAAATAAAAAACCGTTTTGGTGGATTAAAAATTCTTGGGGTAAACAATATGGACAGGACGGTTATTTCCGATTTATTCGCGGAAAAGATAATTGTTCCATAGAATCTAATGTAATTGGTTTTTTCCCCTATATATTTACCAATCTTGACAAAATAAATTTGACAAAAAAAACAAAATTTTTGGTTGAAAAGGATATAAAACCTTTTCTAAAATTGGTTCAACAAACTTTAAAAGCTTCCAATATGTATAAATGGGATAATTTAGATATAGAAGGAGATTTTAAAAAATTTAAAATGTTATTTTTCCAACGCTATTTACAATCTGGTGTTCTAAATACTAAAATGACTCATCATGGATTTACATTCAATTCAATTTTAAATATGAGCACATTAGATTATAAAAATAATTTACAGAAAAAAAATAATAGCTATAACATTATTTTTTACATAATGATTGGTATTATTGTAATTATGTTCTGTATCATTGTTTTTAGAAGAAACTAAAAATTTAAATAAGAAATTACATAATAAATTAAAATTAAAATAAAAACAACAGGAATTATTATACTAATTGTTTCATTATACTTACAGAACTGTGTAAATGAGAAATCAATATTCATTTTTTTACAACCTTTTTTGAAAAGAGCAGGAATTTTTTCTTGAAATCCAATCATTGGATAAATTCCAAACTTTGTAAAATTTGGTATTTGGTTCATCATTTTATCAATATGAATATTGGTATTCATCTCATAATTTTCAACATGATTTAAAATTTTTGTCATTCCAGAATAATTTAACAGATAACTGTGAAGACATAATGGAGACATTAACTTTACAATATTTTTAGAACGATAAAAGGAAATTGGTATAGGCCAATTACAATATCCTAAATAAAATATATCCCAGTCATTTTTCTGTAACCATTCTTCAGTATTTTTCCAACGTAATTCTTTGCTTTCATTCCAATCTGGAAAAATTGTATCTTCCTCTAAAATCATTATATTTTTATAGTCCATAGAAAGAGCTTTTCGTATAATAGCAATATGATTCTGGAAAATATCATAACTAACTGCACTTGTTGAATTATGTTTGTAAATTTCCCATAAATTATCATTTTCATTTCCATCATTTATTTTACTGGAAACACCATCGACCATAAAAAATTCCAACTTTTCTTCTCCAAAATAATCTATAAATCTTTGACGCCATTTTTTATTATCGTTGGATTTTAATCCAAGAACATAAACTCTATCTCCATAAAATGATATCATTTTTTAAATTCATTTCAAGTGTTTAAATGGATTAAATTTATTTAAATTTTTTTATTTGTCTCCAGACAAAATTAAAAGAATTTACTGTCAGGACTAAAAAGTAAAATTAACTCCAGAGGAGATAATTTACTATTTACTCCCAAAAAGGACTTTTTTCAAAAGACATTTTTCTAAAAAAATGTAAATTTTTGTATTTTTGAGTTCGGAATGGTAAAAAGTAGAAGATGGAACAAGAAATTGAATTCAAAAAAAGTCGTAATAGTAAAATCTGAAAGGATGAGATATTTTGCGTTGTTTTATCGCAAATTATCCAGAAAATTCCCATTCGGAACAAGAGATTGATAACATTTTTGATATGGGTTGGTATTTTCTTCTTATATTTCATTTTTGATATAAGAATTCCTGTAATTATGGTTCCATTTAGCAAAGTGCTGACAATATATTTATCTAAATAAGAAATGATGGAAACAATTTGAAAATACCAAAAAAGAGGTTCCAAAAGGGATGATAAGACAATAATATTACAAAAAAGAGATTGACATAGAATATGAATGAACAGAGTAGGACGAAAATATTTAGACGAAATTGGAGTATTAATATAAAAATATTCCATAATAAATAAAGTTATGGAAAATATATTGAGAATTTCAATCATTTTAAAAAAAGAAATTATTTATTTAAATAGGTGAGTTTCTAATATAAAATGTTTAGCTTTTTTAAAAGAAAAGATGAAACGATAAATGAAGAGGATTTTGATCCAAGACTTGTTAAATATATAAAAGAAGAATATGAATGGGAGTTAGATTTTGAAAAAATGGTTGAACATTCAACTTTTGTAATTACACCAGAAAATTTAATAAAACGATGTAAGGAGGTTCTTGATAATGATGTTGGTTTAAAAAATGAAGATGATTTAGCAGACGATTTTCAATTTATATTTCCAGTTGTTGGTCCTTTGAGTAAGAAAGAATATTTGGAGACATTGAGAGAATTTGATTTGTTAAAAATGTTTCCAACAATGAAACATGGGATATATTATAATTTTTATGTCGATCCATATGAACATGATCGAGTTTGGTTCACAGCAAGATTGATTGTTAGAAATACAGGTGATGGTTTTTTTGGAAAAGCTACAAATAAATTAGTTAATTGTCCGCCACAATCCATATCATTAAAATTTAATAAACGGGGTAAAGTTATTCAATATACAGGAGGATATGTAATGGATAAGACAATTGGAAATACAGGAGGTTTAGGAGGAGTTTTTGGAATGCTATATGCAATTGGAAGACCGTTACCCTTTCCAGAGGCGCAACCATACAAGAAAAGTTTTCAATTTAGTATGTTTTCATCTATAAAAAATTTTTTTTCGTGAAAAATGTTACTTTTTAGTTATATTTTTAATAAAAACTTTTTTCTCTATTATAGAAAATTGAATTCATCAATGAATACATTACTACTGACAAAGGATAATATTGATTTATGGGGAATTTATCGTAAAAAATGTATCCCAGTAGGTTCATCCTTATTAAATTATCAAAAACAAAATGATGAAAAGCATTCAAAAGAATGTCAGAGATTATATCAAAAATTATTTGTTCAATTAGAAAAGTAAAAAAATTCTAAAAATACTTTTTTCTATTAATATAGAAAAAAATGAATGAATTTATCAATATTTTGGAATTACGACAAAAAATAGTGGAAGATTCGCATATATATTTTGATTTCTTTAACTACATTATATCTGCATCGGTTATTGCGGCGGTTGGTTTATTATTAGACAATAATTTATTTTTGGTAGCAAGTATGTTAATTTCACCTGTTATGAGACATGTATTAGCATTAACATTTGGAATTTATGTATGGGATATTGAATTGATACGCAATGGATTAAGAGGGATAACAATTTCCTTTTTTATTACATTTTTTATAGGATTTATTTTTGGTTTAATGCATCATTTTCTTGACTTTGGTGTCACAAGTGAAATGATTGATAGAACAAGTAAATCAAATTTATCTTGGAGTGCTCTTATTGCCATTTTTTCTGGATTTGCACTCGTATCCTCTATCATTGAAGGAAATATTAATAATTTGGTAGGAGTTGCAATCAGTACAAGTATTCTACCTCCTTGTGTCAATGCGGGACTATTATTGACTATTACGATATTTGACAATTCTATCCTATATGATTGGTGTACATCTCTATTTTTATCAATAATAAATATAATGATTTTGATTTTATCAGGTTTATCTATTTTTGGCTTATATCAATTAAATCCAAGAAAAAAATGGTTTAAACATATCACATCCATTCGTAACATTGATTTGAAGGAGATTTGTGAAAATTATGATAATGTTTGTAAAAATGATATAGTCGAAACATTTAAAATTGAAGAATATATACCAAGTTTAAAAGAAGATGACGAGTTTGTTGATATTCCCTTGTAGCCGTAAATTGTCTCTACCGGAGTCAATTTTACTATTTAGTCCTAACGGTCATAACGGTCCTAACGGTCCTAACGGTCCTAACGGTCATAACGGTCCTAACGGTCCTGACAGTAAATTTATTTCATTCAAACGGATAGAGCAATAGTTTCTGTTGATTCACATGGAGACAATAAGGGTTTTTTGTCATCATCGTCTTCTTTTAGATATCGTGGATAAATTATTATTTTCAAAATATTCTTTATGTTTAACATTATTAAAAAAACCAAAAATGGATAATGTTCCGACGGTTTTAATTTGTAGAGGTAAATACCGGAAGAGATTGATGTATTAATGATGACAAGAATAAAGAACGATAAATATAAAATTTTCTTATGATTATTAAGAACCAAACTTGATAAAAAGGTAAAAAAAACAAAATCATAAAAAAAAAGCAGTTCGGTGTATTGAATATTTGTTTTGGAAGAAATTGCTAAATAAAATATAATACATTGGATGTAAACAAAGTAAACTAGTTCAAATTTGATTAATAAAGAAAAATCTATCATTTTTAAATTTATAAAAAAATTTAAAAAAAAATCAATTTTTTAATTCCAAATAAATCTTTGGTTCAAAGATACGAGAGATGAACAACTCAAGATGGGATATTGTGGAAACTTTCTTTGACGTAATAATCTTCTCATACGAGTAATTAATTGATGAATAGGAATATCTTTTGAGAAATATTGTAAAAATGCAAATGTCATTGCACCTTGAAATTTGTTTTGAATATAAGCATCAGCAGATGTTTGATGGTCCATACATCCACTAATGGAAATTACATTTGCTTTGATATCATTTTTTCTATTATTGGTTCTAGCCACCCGAGAATTACGAACATAGGAAAATTTAAGATCTGCAATTGTTCCGCTATGACAACAGTCAAAAATCATAATCATATTACATCTTTTTGGTAAACTTTTTATTATATTATAAATTTCATCATCGGTTATAACTTTACTGTCAATCGAAACAATACACTCATCTTTTCTATCTTTTTCATCTCTGTTTCTATCATAAGTATAAGTTCCGTGTCCGCTGAAATGAAAAAAAAGTGTTTCTCCCTCTTTTGCTTTAGAACACAGGGATTTTAATTCCTTCAAAATATTAGTCCGTGTTGGTTTGACTTCTGTTTCATCTGTCAATATGGTAAAATTGTCAAAACATTTTAATTTTTCAAGACGATTCTCGACACGTTTGACATCATTAATACAACCTCTTAATGCATGTTCCGTTCCTTCATAATTAATTCCTATTAATAATGCTTTTGGAGTAGAAGGTTCTTCTTCAATCTCTGGAGTTGAAGTTTTTTCACCGAGAGCAGTTCGTAATCGGTTATTTTCACCTTCTAAAAGTGAAATATATTTTTCTACCTCTTTAATTTTTAACTGAATATTTGAATTTATCATTCTCTATAAATAATAAAAATCTTTTAAATAATAAAAATGTTTTGTGAATTACCAGATGATATTATAAAAGAAATCTATGAATTTGATAATACATACCATGAAATTTTTAAAAAATGCTTGGAACAATTAAAGACACTTGAAAAAAAATATAGAGTGCGATTTGTAAAGAATAGTTTCAACAAATTACAATTCTCAAAAAGAAAGGTATGGAATTTTACCACCAATATAGAATGGTCAGAACGGAAACATTACATTTATGGAACATTCGTTTATTATAGTATCTACATTGGAAATATCTGGGAAATTAATCCAATTATAACAACCTACATAAATTTTTACTGCCCTTGTGAATTTTGCAATGAAAAATATATTAATTATCTTAAATTAAAATTAATACAATAAATTATAAAAATTGAAAAATGTTTTAAATTTTCAAATATTTAAAAACAGAATGAATATTCAGTATCTTGGTAAGAAGTTGGAAAATGAGAGTTTTCATAATTTTGAAAAAAGAGTTCTTGATGATATTTGGTATGAACCTGAATATAGTAAAAGAAAGTTTGTTCTAGAGGGTTCATTCTTGAATGATGTGAATACAAATGAAAAATTTTGTTTTTTGGGAGAACCGAACGATTCAGTTCATTTAATTAATAATAATGGTGTTATTTTTGAAGGTAGATTATTATTTGAGAATGGATTTTATTTTTTTAAAGATGGTATTGAATATCGTGAAAATGGTTTGAAAAAATATGAAGGAAATTGGAAAAAGGGTAGTTATCACGGTGCTGGAATAGAATATCACTTTTATTATAAAGAAATGTTGGATAATGAACGATATAGGGGATATTTTAGGAATGGAAAATATGAAGGACATGGAAAATTATATGATATTGAAAAAAAGATGAAATTCGAAGGAGAATTTAAAAACGGTTTAAAAAATGGATACGGAAAGTTTTTTTGGAAAGATCGTCTATTGTTTGAGGGAAATCATAAAAATGGAATTCGTAATGGTCATGGAACTCAATATGATAAAAAGTATTATCAGAAAATATATGAAGGAAATTATAAGAATAATGATAAGTGGGGTCAGGGTGTTTCATATTGTATATGTGGTTCTCGAGATTATATGGGAGAATTTAAATACAATTTGAAACACGGGTATGGAATAGTTTTTAATTGTAAGGGGCATAAGAAATATCAAGGAGATTTTAAGGATGATAACTATCATGGTATAGGGAAATTATATTATGAGGAAGATAAATTACATATAGAAGCGCACTTTCAACATGGAGATATTCATGGATATGGAGTAGAATTTACCCGAAATGGAAATAAAATTTATGAAGGACAATGGAAAGAATCCAAATATAATGGGAAAGGAGTTCTTTATTCCTTGGAAAGTAAAAAAGAAGGAGATTTTAAAAATGGAGTTTGTATGAATGATGTAAAAGATATGAGAATACGACAGTTTCTGGAAACTGGTGATAAAACAAAAATAAAAGGAATTACTACAAAATATTTGCAAAAATATTCCGGAGAGGAAGTTGATAGAAAAACAATTTTGAGTAATTTACAAAAAAAAAAATTAGAAAAAAAGGAAGATGTTGAAGATTCTGAATATGATTTATTTGGAAACAAAATTGAATTTCCTTGTTATGGAGATGATGATGGGGTTTACGATATAACATCAATGAGACACTTGTTTAAAACAAATTCAAAAGGAGAATTTGAAAATATTAGCTATATATATAATAAGAAAAATGAAAGAGTTCCCAATTTTCCAATAATGAATAAAGGAAAACCATTAACAAGTTGGTATTGTCCTTCAATGAATAATTTAAAAACTTTGGGAAAATAATTTTTATTTATTAAAGAAAAATGAACAAATTTTTTTTATCCCCTGAAAAAAAAAAAAATTTTACTCCCAAAAAGGATAAAGCAGTATGTGTCTTAACAAATACAATTGGAAAAATTAAAGGGTCAATAGAATTTGAAGAGAAAAAAAATGGAAATATTCTAATAACTGTAAATGTAAGTGGTTTATCACCTGGAAAACACGGTTTTCATATTCACGAAACTGGTGATTTAACAGAAAGTTGTGCGAGTTTGTGTTCTCATTTTAATCCAGATAATAAAAATCATGGTGGTCTAAATGACAAGGAACGTCATGTAGGAGATTTGGGAAATATTTTAGCCAATAAATCTGGAAATGCAATGATGTGTATAGAAGATGATAAGATAAAATTAAAAGGAAAATATAATATAATTGGAAGATCTGTAGTCATCCATGAAAAGGAAGATGATTTGGGAAAAGGAGGTATAGATAAGGATGGTAAAATAATTAATAAAAAAATTCATTTGGAAAGTTTAAAAACTGGTAATGCAGGAAAAAGGATTGCTTGTGGAGTTATTGGAATTAAAAAATAAATTATATCTTTCTCAATTTTAGGATTATTCCATTTTTATTTTCCATCGTTTTTCTTTTGGATAAGGATCCACGCCAACTTCGCAATTTTTATCATTTGAAAAAGAATAAATATATGGAGAGGAACCTAGTGCATTTAATTCCCCTAAACATCTGTCAATATATCCTGGATCAGGAAAACCATGAGAACCATGTAAAGATGTTTTCTTGTGAATCCTTCCATGACGAATCATACCTGATTTTGAAAAAGCAAACAAATTTCCTTTCTTAAATGCATCTTTCATCATACAAAGTAATAACTTTCCTTTTGATGTATTTGGAATGTAAAAACGATAACTCTTATATTGTAAAGTAAAATAATCTTTGCTCTCATGGATTAATAAAGTTCCTGGTTGTTGTGGATTAAATCCTCCCGCTGGATCATAATTAAATAAAACTAAATTGCCAAAAATCGTATTATTAGGTGATTTAAAACCAATGTTTTCTCTCCCACACCATGTAGTTTTGTTTTTATCAAGATATTCTTCAAAACTCTCTTTTGACATTATTTCATCACTTTCTTTTAATTCAATCAAGTCCTTTTTTTCAAATTGATCTAATGTAATTGGATCAACAAAAACTTGTCCTTGTTTTAAATTTACATTTTTTTTTACAAATTCTTTTAAAGCTTCTTTTTTAGAAACTGGTTCGCCAATTTTATACGATAAGACAGGAATATCTTTTTCAAGTTTGTGTGATTTTGATTTAGATACTTCTGGTTTATTTTTTTGAACCTTTTCGCAATTTCCTGTTTTTTTATTTCTACGAAGTCCTTTTGGACAACGAGGTTTCTTTTGAACAACGCCTTGTGGTTTCTTTTGAACAACACCTTGCGGTTTCTTAACACCTTTATTTTTTTTTAACAATTGTTCAATTTCTTTTTTTTTAAGCTTTGAATATCCTTTTATTCCTTTCTTTTTACATTGTTCTTTTAATTCTTTAACTGTTGACATTTTTATTTTTAGAAAAATAAAAAAATTTAAATAAATCGTAATTCATGATAATTAACTTCTCTATCAATTACAAAATTAAAATTTTCTATATCATATTCCAATTTTTTGTGAGTTTTTACTATTAAATTATTTTTAATCATTGCTTTCAATTTATTTTTTGTTATAGTATAATCTGTTGATATCCAAGTAGGATTGATTAGATTATCAGTTATATGACTAATATCTTTATGATTATCATAAATATAATAGTACTGCTTTGTTGGTGTTATATAATCAAAAATTTGATATTGTGAAATGTTTTCCAAAACCGTATTAAAAATTTCTCTATATGTATTATCAAATTCATAAATTTCCTTTATAATCTCTTTTGGAAGGTGAAACATTGTCTTTAAGTATAAAAAAATAATATTTTATTCAAAGGGTAAAAATATTATTGTTTTACTCGTTCTTGCGATAAAAA
>Ga0163109_10000710_pt1 | contig 26547 bp, 22 predicted proteins | sample CRUFie1St13metaG_FD_108704 | JGI IMG/M metagenome (GOLD analysis project Ga0163109, IMG submission 108704) | Marine microbial communities from the Costa Rica Dome - CRUD Field 142mm St13 metaG | ecosystem: Environmental > Aquatic > Marine > Oceanic > Photic zone | place: Costa Rica: the Eastern...
ATCCAAAGCAGACACTTAAATCGCTTAAAAGTAAATTAAAAAGTAATGGAAAAATTTTTATTACAACACCTGCAGCTTCTGAAAAAGAATCCGAAACCAGCGCATTTGATGTTATCTCACATATTCACTTCTTTACAGAAAAAAGTTTTGGCAATCTAATTAGAAATTGTGGATTTAGAAATTTTGTTTATGTTAACCAAAATATAATGCAGCCAAAATTTTTTGAAAATCAATTTCATAAAAATAAAATTTTTGGAATATATAGAATAATTAAAGCCGCTTTAAAAATAATTGCTTATTATTCACTAAAAAAAATATTAAAAATAGCAAAAACAAAAAAAAATAAAAATATAATTAAGCATATTGTGGGTTATGCTCAATAATTTTTTTATATATACTTAAGATAATTTTTTATTTGTTAATTAATGAAATTAAAACAGAATATAGAATTAATTTATAAATTAATAAATACTAGAGAATTATGAAATTAAGCAAAATAAATTTTTTTCTTAAATTTATATTATCTATATTGTTAAGTCTCTCATGCATTTACTTATCAGGAACACATAATCATTTAAATTATTTTTTATTATTTTTTATTTTAACTCTTTTTTTTAAAAGAAATTTAAAAAAAGTTTTTATAGAAACCCTTCCTGCAGATTTCGTTTTAAGTTTTTTCTTTTTATCATTTTCTTCGATTGAATATGCTTCGATACAGAGTTTTAGAGAAAGGGCTTTCCATTTAGCTCCTCTTTATCCTTCTTTATGTATATTTATACTTATTGTTTATTATTCAGTTTTAAAAGAAGAAAATTTTAGATTTAATGTATTTCTAAATAAACTAACATATTTTCCTTTTGTTAGTCTCTTGTTAGGTTTAACTTCAGGAATTAGTACTGAAATTGACCCTAGTATTGGAATTTTTTCGTCTCTACATTTATTTTCTTTAGTGAGCTTTTTTGCTGTAAATTTTTTTTTAATTATAAAATATATAAAGAAAAATGATTTTATCATTAAGTTTTTCCCAATTATTTTTTTTATTTTTACGTTATTAATCTGTAAAAGTAAATTTGCAATATTTACTACTTTTTCATTACTTCTTGTTTATGCCATAAGGATATTGAGATCTGAAAAATTTTTAAATTATAAATTTAAAATTTTTACTTTAAATTTTTCAAAAATATTTACTATATTTCTTGCGTTTTTGATAATTATGATCAATATATTTTCATTTAATATGAATATTGCAGGATTTAACCCCAGTTATATTGATAAACTAATAACTTACAGGCTGACTATTAATAGTTCATTTTTTAAAGCTTCTAAGCAAATAAATAATTCCAAATTTATGCCACAAATACTTCCAAATAGAGAGTATAAAATAATTAAAAATTTCAGTCCTATTTTAGAAAATCAAGTATTTATTAAAGAAAGACTAAAATATTTCCCAAAAACTATGAATAAAAAAAGATTTATTTTTTTAATTTCAAGTTATCCTCATAATTCACTAATTTATTATCTAATAATGCATGAAGTTTTTTGGACTATTCTTTTACTCTCTCTAATAGCTATTTTCTCATTTTTAATAATTTCCCAAAGTAGTCTGATAAGCTTTTCTTTTTTTATTATTTTTTGTGGACTTTTAATTTTTGAATCAATTCCATATATAAATTCTATTATGTTAGTATTTACATCTTATTTTTTAATAATTTTCTCTAATAATATTTTTAAAGAAATTTAATTTTTTATCACTTTTTTAAGATTTTTTTAGATAAAAAATTTAGTAATTTAAATATGTAATTTTTTAAATAATATTTAATAAGCCGCATAATTTCTAGTGGATAATTTTCTTGTATAGGCAAGCCACATTCAGAAGAAATTAGTTTTTCAAGAGTTGAATTTGCATAATTATTAATATCAATTTTTTTGTCATTATTAAACTCGAATTTATCTATATTTGTCCATGGTGGTTTATCTATAGTTGTATGAGTAGCATCTTCTCTAAATCCATGATTTAAAATATGAAAATCTTTTGGAGTTATAGATTTCTTGTCATTTAAAATATGAAAGTAATTCCATTCATAATCCCAAGAATCAAATCTATTATTTAAACATTTCCATATTATTAAAGCTGTATTAAAAGTCCTATATTTAATTGGTGTTGCAAAGAAAAGTCTTAATAAACTATATTTCTCTAATTCTTTTGTTGATTTAATATGGTTTTCCCATCGATCTTTCCATGTAGCCCAACCCCATACTCTACATAATGGCATTAAATAAAAATCTTTTTTAGATCTTAATTTCTTTGGATAATTAATTGAATTATGACTTGAAATAGAACATATTCTTTGTTCTTTATAATATATTTTTAGAAAATCATTAATCTGAAAAATATAATTCCTGTCTAATTCAATATCATCTTCTATTATTAATCCATAATTAACTTTATTAAAAAACCAACTTATTGCATCTACAACTGCTTTTCTGCAGCCAAGATTATTTTTGTTAAATTTTAGGTTTTCTTTGGGTATTTTTTCAAGGAAGCATATTTCTTTTATTCTATTTATTTCAATTAAATCTCTTCTGTTATATTTTCTAGGGCCATCAATTGAAATCCATAACTCTGCCTCCTCAAGATTTTTTAATCTTTGAATAGATTTAGAAATCAAATCACTTCTATTAAAACCTATTAAAAGAATATTAATTTTATTTTTTGATTTATTCGAAGATTTCAAAAATCAATACCATTCTATAATTTCTCTATTATTTGCCAGCATTTCATTGAATGATTTCTGCTTTGTTAATGTATTATTATCTAAAAGAAATATTTGGGAGCATTCCTTTATATTTTCCAAGTTATGACTCACAAGAAAAATAATTTTATCTTTTGAAATTTCTTTAATTTTTTTAAAAACCTTTCTCTCTGAAATATTATCTAATGCATTTGTGGCTTCATCTAAAATTAAAATGTCATTATCTTTATATAGTGCTCTAGCAAGAGAAATTAATTGAGCTTGACCTCCGCTTATAGAAACCCCTCCTTTCCCAATTTGTGTATCAATTCCTTCTCTTAAGCCTTTAATAAATTTAATATTATCTATTTTATGAATAATATTTAGTGCCTTTTTTTTATTTGGTTTCTGATCCCAAACTATATTTTCGTAAATTGTTCCACTAATGATGTAATTCTCTTGGCATACAATAGAAATGTTTTTATTGACTTTGTTGTATAAGTTCTCAATATCAACTTTATTGATTTGAAATTGGCCTTTAGAAGGTTTAATTAACCCACAAATTAAATTTAGAAAAGTCGTTTTGCCAGCCCCAGATCTTCCGACTATTCCAACTAGATCTCCTTTTTGAAGATCAAAATTTATATTTTTTAATATCCATGAATTATCACTTTTAAATTTATAGGATAGACCTTTGCAACTTATGCTATTAATTTCTTCATTTAAATTAACCCCTAAATTATCTAAAATTGAAGTTGTTTCTTTTCCTGTTGAATGTGAAGAGTCATAATTAAGAATTAATTCGTCATATAATTGCATTCTCCCTTTATTTTGGTTGAATCCATTATTTAATTGTGCAAGTTCAGAAATTTTACCAATTAACCTTTGAAGAGTAACAATGAATATTCCTATCGTTGGGAGTAGGATATTCGTACTTAAACTACTTTGTGTAAATATATATACAATAAACGCTATAGTACAAATACCAATGAATTTGCTCAAAGGGGGAGTAATTCCAAAAAAAATGCTTTCATTAATCATTTGTTTTTTTAAATAATAAGTTTTTCTTGCAAACTTATTTTTTGCGAATTGAATCGATCCACTTGCCTTTATATATTTTATTCCCAATATCATTTCATTTAATGCTTCACTTACAACTGATTTAAAGTTATTAGTTTTTGAAGCTAGATATCTTACTTTTTTTTGTGTAAAAAACTGAACAGAGCAAACAAGGATTAATGCAATAAAAGAGAAAAAGAATTCTTTGAATGATAATTGTAGAAGTATTCTTGAATATACAAATAAATACAAGAAAGCAATTATGCAATTAGTTAAAATTATTATCTGTTCTCTTAACGCTTCAGGACATTCGACACTAATAGTCAATAATTCACCAGATTTGATTTTTGATATCTTTTCGTAATCACCAGTTAGTATTACTCTACTAATATCATTATTTATTTTTTCTCTTAGCCAGGACCCAAGAACCTCACTATTTAAAGGACCAAAATACTGACAAAAACCCTGTAATATAGCAATTACTATAATAATTATCAAAATAAAGTTTATGTTGATAGGCACTACAGCTTCTCCAATAAATGAGAAGAATTTTTGTCCTATCGGAAATGAAATTTCTGATTGATTTATTTCCCCATTTTGGATGAAGGTTAGCAAGTAAAATGTAAATATAATAATACTGTTTTCACAAATCACCTCTATTGCATTAAAAATAAAAATCAAAAAAAATGCAATTTTGTTTGACTTTATAGTTTCTATAAATGCATTATATGAAGGCCTCATAATTATAAAAATCGAAGTATAAATTTTTCTGAAAAAAATAAAAGTTTAATCATTATTCTAAATTTAATTTTATATTCATGATGAATTGTCATTTTATATTTCTATAAAACCTGCAGGGCTTAGCCAGCCTTTTTCAAAAGCACTTTCTTTACAATTAATCCATTTTGGTAGAATACATCTCAATTTATTATTTAAGTTACCGATGTTGAGTAGTGCTGCCGTATAAGAAAAAGTACTATTAGAAACTATATTAATAAACGAATTATTTAAAATACACCAAGTTTCTATTGAATCTTTCTTATCTAATAAAAGCAGCTTGTTTTTAAAATTATTTGCTATCAAAGAAGTTATTTTTGAGCCCCATTCATAATCGTCTGATATTAAATATATAGGGACAGATTCAAATTCTCTTGGGATTAAATTTAAGGATCCTAATATATATTGAATTTCAGAAAATCTCGAAAAATAGGTAAAATATTTTTCTTTATCTTCTAAAAAATCTCCTCGCCTTATATGAATGGTAATGTACTTCAATGATTTAAAATTTGATGGCAAAAATTTTTTTGTATTTTCAAATAGCAAATTTATATTTTTAACATTATCTACATAACATGAGGGATTTTGCCAGTAACCTATTATTTTAATAGGTGAATTTAAGTTTTTTATAATTTTTAATTTTTGATAAAGTGCCACTAAAGTGTTTTCAAATTTATATTTGTGGTGAAATTCATTTTCTTCTATTGTTTCTAAAAATCTTAATTTAAGTATTAAGTCTCTTGTATTTACTCTATTTAGTAAATAAATATTATTAAAAACTTTCTTAAATAATTTAGATCTAAAGGATTTGTATTCTTTTTTAATATTTATCTTTTCAACAATAATTCTATTCATATCAAAATTTCTATAACCTTTCAAAACATATTCTGATAATGAATAATTAATATCTACCTCGGGGATTAGTTTTTTTATATATTTTGATCCCAGATACTGAAAAATTTGATTACCCAGACCACCATTTAATAAAAATTGTAACTGACTCATTATTAATTTTTATTGAATATTATCACTTTTATTTTCATTATTCTATTAATTTGGGCGCCTAAAAATTTATATTTATTAAAAAATTTTTTTTTTGAAATAAAGTAATATCTTAATTAAAGAAATATATCAGTGATTTAGATCATATTTAAAGTAATATTATTTAAAAAAAGAACCAAAATGAAAAGAAAATTAGGAATTTTAAATAAATTAAAAAATTTTTTAAAGTCTAAATTATTTTTTAATCTAAAAAGTATATATAAAAAAAATTTTTATATTCATATAAAAAAATATAGGTCTGTCTCTGAAAGTCACCCCTACAGTTATGAAATTAAAAAATTTTTGGAAAAGCCAAAACTTTTTAAAAACTTTAAAAGAAACAGACATTATATGGGAGTGGTTGAGACAGTTAAAGAAAAAGAAGGATATGAATATCTAAAAGTACTTGAATCAAGAAATGATGGATTTCTAAAAAAAGCATTAGGATCAGTCCTTATTTCAGATAATATTGGAAATCCATTAAAATATTTTTATGATGGCTACTCTATTCCATTATCTCCCACAACCTTAAGATATATAAAAGTAGCTTCCGATCTAAACATATTATTCGGGAAAAAGTTTCATAATATTGCTGAAATAGGAGCCGGTTATGGGGGGCAAACCTTGATAAATGATCAAATATTAGATGTTTATTCTGCTAAATTATTTGATCTTCCACATGTTAATAAATTGATAGAAAAATATCTTAATTGTTTCTTATTAAATGGTAGTTACAAAACAACTTTTATTAATAATGAAGTACCAATAAATTATGATTTAGTGCTAAGTAATTACGCATTTTCTGAATTACCCAAAGATTTACAAGTTACTTATATTGATAAAGTACTAAAAAAATCTAAAAGAGGTTATTTAACTATGAATAGTGGTTTGGGAGGGGTTTTTTCTGATGGTAAACTTTCTGCAATTGAAATATTGAATCAACTTCCAAACGTGAAATTTCTTGAGGAATATCCATTGACCTACAAATATAACTATATAGTTGTATGGGGTTATGAAAATTCTGAAAAAATTGATAAAAACTTCAAAGAAAAAAAGTATGAATTGAATTTGTAAATTTTCGAGAATTATTTAATTCCAATAATTTTTTTTATTCCTATACATAAATTAATAATTATAAATTTGATTTTAGATAATATTTTCTTTAATATTCTGGATAATAGAGATTCAACCCAACTTCGTTCCCAGTGGTGAATACCAATAGAATCTTTAGTTATTAATTCTTTAATATTAAAATTTTTTTCTAGCAAAAAATGAGGGAAGGGATAAAAATAATTTGAGGGTAATATCATAATTTTATCTTTTTCCTTATCCTTTAAATCAAAGTAAAGTCTGGTCAATAAGTAAGGTCCAGAGGCATCAAAAACATGCATTTTATGGATTTTCTTATTTAACTTTATTTTGTTTAGCAAATCATTAATTAGTGGTGAATTGGGCTGAGCTAGAATTATTGCATTATTTATAATGGGTTTGAAATCATAAACAGAAGCACAAACAAAGTTATAATTTAAAAGGTATGCAGGTAATTTTTTTAAACATTCGAAATCTGTATCTGCATATAAACCTCCGTATTTATTTAGGATTTCATATCTTAATAAATCACTTTTAAATCCAAAGTTTTTGCTTTTTTTATAGGCTATCAAATCAGTGATTTCTAATTCTTTTATTCGATCATTATCCCAAAAAATATAATCCCAATCTGGATTTAATAATTGCCAAGAATTCATCCATTTCTTGTATTTAAGAGGCAATGTTTTAGGTCCGATCCAGATTTGGTGAATTATTTTAGGTATCTTATTTGAGTTTTTTTTAAATTCAATATTTTTTGTTTTTTCATATTGTTTAGCTAAAAAAAACCATTTTTCTAGTTCTTTATTCTTACTTATGAAATCCCAATGAAATTTACATTTCTTGGCAAATTCAGTATTAAAAAATTCATAATATTTTGTTTTTTCATTATTATAATTCAGCATTCTGGCATTAAGAAAAGCTAATTTTAAATGATACTATATATATTAGTTTGACTAATAATACTAAATGGTTAAAACATCATTATTGTTATTAGTTTTTAATGGAGAGAACTATTTAAATAGATCTTTAGAATCAGTTTATAAACAAACAATAAAGTTAGATGAAGTATTAATCATTAACGATGGTAGTAATGATTTAACCGTAGATATTATAAAAAAATGGTCAGATAAATTACCTATAAAACTTGTTAATAATAAAAAAAATATTGGCACCTTTGCTTCTTTAAAAAAAGGGGTTTTAAGCTGCTCTGGTGATCTAATATTTAGGATTGATCATGATGATCAATGGGCTAATAATCATGTAGAAGAAATTATAAAACTTTATTTTGAAGATAAAAATACAAAACTTTTTGCTACAAGGGCAATTTATTTAAATGAGGATTTTAGTTTCATTAAATATTCTGGATATATATCAGATAAAGATATTAGAAAGAATCTTCTTTGGGATAATCCAATTGTACAAAGTAGTACAGCTTTTTTTAAAAAAGACTTTATTTATTTAAATAGATCCTCAGATTTGAATTATTGTGAAGATTATGATTTGTGGATAAGGTTATTAAATATAGGTAAATTGAAATTTTGCAAGAAAGAAACTGTTAGATACTTCGTATATAAAAACTCTTTATCTAGGAGAAAAAAAAATAGATTCTTAATTGAACGCTTTAAATGCCAAAAATTGGCTTTGAAGTGTTATTTCTGGAAATATCCAATATATGCTTTTTTCGTTGCAATTATATTGCGTTTAAGATTATTAATCTTTCAATTTAAAAAATTTCTGAATTATGATCCTTAATTTTCGAATGTCAACTAATATATTTTTGACTTTAATTCAATAGCTTTACGAAATTATTAAAAAAGGAACTTAATTTATATTTAATTAAATTTATTTTTTAGCATGAATTTTATTTTTATCTTTATTCTAATTATTTAAAGTTTTATTATGCATAAATTTCTTATTGAAATTAAGTTTTTTATTTTTTTAATTTATTTTGTGCCAATTCATCTAAATAGTTTTTATAAGTTTTAACTATACCATCATTTAAATTTGTTTTAGCTTTCCAACCCATATTTTCTAATTTTGAGGTGTCTAATTTTTTTCTAGGAGTCCCATCAGGCTTGCTCTGGTCCCATATTATTTCACCACTAAATCCAATAATTTTTGATATCTTAATCGCTAAATCTTTTATAGATATTTCAAATTCGCTTCCAACATTAAGCCAATTATTTTTTAATTTTTTTTCTTTTTGATTAATATTTTCTAATATAAAAATACACGCATCTGCTAAATCATCCACATATAGAAATTCCCTTAGCGGTTTACCAGATCCCCAGCATTTAACTTGATTAAGATTATTTCTTTTGGCTTCATCAAATTTTCTTATTAAAGCAGGTAGAACATGGCTGTTTTCTAAATTATAATTATCTTTTGGCCCATATAAATTGGTCGGCATTAATGAAAATGCATCAAAATCATATTGTGAGTTAAGTGCCTCGCACATTTTTAAGCCAGCAATTTTAGCTATTGCATAAAATTGATTTGTTTCTTCTAGGGGACTTTTTAAAAGATATTCTTCTTTAATTGGTTGTTCCGATAGTTTTGGATAAATGCAACTACTTCCAAGAAATAGAATTTTTTTTATCTTACAAACCCTGCAAATTTCAATTAAGTTTGTTTGAATTTTTAAATTTTCAAAAATAAAATCATAAGGATTATTTTTGTTCGCCAAAATACCTCCAACCTTCGCAGCCGCAATAATTACTATAGTAGGTTGAAATTTATGAAACCAATCTAAAAGTATTTCAAAGTTTGAAAAATCGAGTTCTTTCCTAGATGGGTTATAAATCTTCCCTCCTTTTGACTTGTTTCCATAACCCTTTTTTATTAATGCTCTATTTATGGCACTTCCAACCATCCCAGAAGCTCCTGCAATTAGAATTTTTTCATGTATTTGAATCTGTTTCAATTTGTTTTAATTTGTTTTTATTTTTTCGTTTCGCGCAATTCTTAGATCCTCTGAAACCATTTCTGAAATCATTTCTTCTAATGATATTTTTGGTTCCCACTTTAATTTAGATTTTGCTTTTGAGGAATCGCCAAGTAATTCATTCACCTCTGTTGGTCGATAGTATCTTGGATCTATTTTTATAACTATTTCTTTTGTGTCAGCTCTTTTCCCAATTTCATTTACTCCTTCCCCTTCCCAAATGATCCCATTAGGACTTTTTTTTGTGCCCCATCCTAATTCTTTTGCAGTTAATTCACAGAATCTTCTTACTGTTTCCATTCTTCCTGAAGAAATAACAAAGTCTTCTGGTTTATCTTGTTGAAGCATTAGCCACTGCATTTCAATATAGTCTTTAGCATGTCCCCAATCTCTTTTTGAATTAATATTTCCTAAATAAATAATTTTTTCAAGTTTACATTCAATTCTTGAGAGACCCATTGTAATTTTCCTTGTAACAAATGTTTCTCCCCGCCTAGGACTTTCGTGATTAAATAAGATTCCATTACAAGCAAAAATTCCATACGCTTCTCTATAGTTAACTGTTATCCAGTAAGCATATAGCTTTGATACTGCGTATGGACTTCTAGGATAAAAAGGGGTATTTTCATTTTGCGGTGATTCTCTGATAAGACCATATAATTCACTTGTGCTGGCCTGATAGAACTTAACTTTTTTTGTTAAATTTAATATTCTAATCGCCTCTAGTAATCTGAGGGTTCCTAAAGCATCACTATTGGCAGTATATTCAGGGGTTTCAAAACTTACAGAAACATGACTCTGAGCACCCAAGTTATAAATTTCGTTAGGTTGAACTTCTTGGAGTATTCTGATTAAGTTTGTGCTATCTGTTAGATCTCCATAGTGCAGTATAAAGTTACAATTTTCTTCATGAGGATCACTATAAATGTGATCAATTCTAGATGTATTGAAACTACTTGATCTTCTTTTTATTCCATGAACTTCATAATTATTTTCTAGGAGGAATTCTGCCAAATAACTACCATCTTGACCTGTAATTCCAGTTATGAGTGCTTTTTTCTTATTATTCACTACTTTTTTCATTCTTAATTTGTAATCAACAAAATTAAACTATTTGTTCTTATATTACTTAATTAGAAAAAAATATTTTATGACAGGATTGTACTTTTAAACAATTTGAAAAAATAAAATTATTTTATGAATTTATAATTATCTTAATTAAGATAATAATATTTGTACCAATTGACAAATTTTTTAAGACCTTCTTCGAGCGATGTTTCAGGTTTTATGTTGATATTTGATTTAATAGATTTTGTATCTGCAAATGTTCTTTCTACATCACCCAATTGCATATTTTCAAATACTTTATTAGCTTCAATCCCTAATTCTTTTTCAAGTAAATTGATAAAATCTAATAAAGCAATAGAAGTACCATTTCCTATATTAAATATTCTATAAGGGGCCCAACTTTTTGATGGGTCTGCAGAATTTTGAATCAACTTATCTTTTTTTTCTGGTTTTTTATTTACTAACTGAAACATTATTTTTATTACATCATCTATATAAGTAAAATCTCTAAACATATTTCCATTATTAAAAATCTTTAATGGTTTTTTGTTTGTGATTGCGTTAGCAAAAATTATTGGAGCCATATCAGGTCTACCCCATGGACCGTATACAGTAAAGAATCTGATTCCAGTGCAGGGGAGTCCATGAATATGACTATATGAATGTGCTATCAATTCATTAGATCTTTTTGTCGCAGCATATAGACTTACTGGATGATTAACAGGATCATCTTCTGAAAAGGGTATTTTTGTATTTCCCCCATAGACAGAACTACTGCTTGCATAGATAAAGTGATCAATATTATATTTGACGCATAGATCAATGATATTACTGAACCCTACAATGTTTGAGTTGATATATGCCTTAGGATTCTCAATAGAGTATCTCACGCCTGCCTGAGCTGCCAAATGTACTATATATTTTGGTTTGTATTTGCTTATTATTGCATCTAAAAAATTATCATCTTCTATGTTACCCCTAAAGAAATTCCATAAACTATTATTTTTATCTTTAAATTTTTCTATTTCTTGGATACGGCTTTCTTTAAGTCTTTTATCGTAATAGGAATTAATGTTGTCTATTCCAATAACATGAAAATCATTTTTTAACATTTCTATTGCAAAATGAAATCCGATAAATCCAGCTGCTCCAGTAATTAGGCATTTATTCATATATAAATTTAATTTTAAAAAATAATTTGCTAGTCAAGATTTTATTTTAACTCCTTCCCATTATCCATATATTAATTCCATTGGATTTTGCTTCTTTAAAATTAATAATTGATCTGGTATCAAAAACCCATGAAGGAGATCTCATATTGGTTGAGATTGATTTCCAATCTAAATGTTTGAATTCTTCCCATTCAGTTAGAATAACGATAGCATCAGTTCCCTCTGCGGCCTTATAAGAATCGGTTGTGAATTTCCATGAGCCATTAGAAGGACCTAACTCTTTATCATGTTTTGTATTCAGTCCTAAATCTTTTTCTAATTGTTTTATCGAGACTCTGGGATCATAAATCTTCAAGTTAGCTCCTTCATTAATTAATTGATGACATATTTCTATGGCAGGGGATTCTCTGGTGTCGTTTGTATTGGATTTAAAAGAAAATCCAAAAATTGCTATATTTTTAGATGTAATTGTACCAAAAAGTTTTTGAAAAATAATTTCTGTGATTCTTTGTTTTTGCCATGTATTGATTTCCAAAACTTTTCCCCAATATTCTGCTACTTCTCTTAACCCATAGAAATTACATAAATAAACTAGATTTAAAATATCTTTTTTGAAACAACTTCCTCCAAATCCAGGTCCTGGGGATATAAATTTGTTACCAATTCTACTATCTGTTCCTATTGCTTTTTTTACCTCTGATATGTCAGCTCCCGAAGCTTCGCATAATGCAGATAAAGAATTAATTGAACTTACTCTTTGTGCTAAAAAAGCATTTGCTGCTAATTTAGATAATTCTGAACTCCATAAATTTGTTGTAATTATTTTATTTTCATGAACCCAATTAAGGTAAATGTTTTTTAAGGAGGTAATTGCATCTTCTGATTCACCTCCTATTAAAATTCTATCCGGATTATTCAGATCATTAATAGCATTTCCTTCAGCAAGAAATTCAGGATTAGATAAAATATCAAATGTTGCAGAATTTGGATATTTTTGATTTGCAGATGTGAGAATCTGTTTTATGGTATCTGCAGTTCTAATAGGTAATGTACTTTTTTCTACTACGATGGTATGTTTTTGTCCATGCTTTGCTATTAGTCTCGCGGCGGCTTCAACAAACGTCAGATCACTAGCTTGACCTGCTCCAATTCCTCCTTTTTTAGTAGGAGTATTAACTGAAATAAAAATCATATCTGCATCTTTAATATTATTTTCTACATCAGTAGAGAAATGAAGATTTTTACCTCTGCACTTTGCAATAATTGATTCTAAGCCAGGTTCATAAATCGGTAAATTTTTTAAATCATCGCTATTCCAAAATTTAATCCTTTCTGGATTATTATCTACCACATTAATTTGAATATTTTCACATTTTTCTGCCAGAACTGCCATTGTAGGGCCTCCTACATAGCCAGCACCAATACAACAAATTTTTTTTATTGAAAAATTCATTCAGATAAAATCATTTTAAAATAATTAATGGTTTTGTTTAACCCATCTTCTAGGTCAATTTTTGGCGCCCAATCTATTTCTTTTTTTGCTAATTCAATTGATGGTTTTCTTTTTAAAGGATCATCTTTTGGAAGAGGTTTATGAATAATCTTAAGATCCTTATTTATTTTTGTTCTAATAATTTTAGATAATTTATTTATTGTAATTTCATTTGGATTGCCAAGGTTTAATGGTCCTTTGATATCCGAATACATTAATTTGTATATTCCTGAGACAAGATCATCTACATAACAAAAAGATCTTGTTTGTTTTCCATCTCCGTATATAGTGAGATCTTTTTTTGAAATAGCTTGGACTATAAAATTACTAATTACACGTCCGTCCTTAGGGGACATCCTTGGTCCATAAGTATTAAATATCCTAGCTACATGAATATTTATATCGTGAACTCGGTGATAATCGAAGCATAAGCTTTCCGCAATTCTTTTACCTTCATCATAGCAACTTCTAATGCCAATATTATTTACTGAACCTTTATAGGATTCTGTTTGAGGAGATACTTCAGGATCACCATATATCTCACTTGTACTCGCTAAAAATATATGAGCATTTTGTTTTAACGCTAGTTCAAGCATGTTTAATGTCCCTATGAAATTAATTTTACTAGTTTTTATAGGGTCTTTTTGATAATGTTTGGGTGATGCTGGGCAGGCTAAATGCCATATTTTATCTATCTCTAGATCTATTGGATTTGTAATATCATGTTCTATTAATTTAAAATTTTTATGTCCTAGCAAGTGATTAATATTAGTATAATTTCCAGTCATGAAATTATCTAAGCAATATACAAATTCTCCCGTACTTATTATTTTATCAATAAGATGGGATCCAACAAATCCCCCTCCACCAGTTACTAAATGTTTCAAAAATCTTAAAACTTCAATTATTAACTCTAACTTAAAAGCTTTCTAAATTATAAAAATATTTAATATTTTTATAAATCACAATAATCTGTTCTTTAGAAATAGGTTTTTTAAAAATAAATATAATGTAAAGACTTTTTATAATAGGATGTAATGATATTTTAACTTAATAATTTATGTAATATATGAGAAGAATTTTAGTTACCGGTGGAGCAGGTTTCATAGGCAGTCACATTTGCGTAAATTTGTTAAAAAAAAATTACGAAATAATTGTCATTGACTCTTTAATAAATAGCTCTTTGAATGCGCTTAATAGAGTTAGCAGGATTGTTAACTTAAAAGATGATATTAATAAAAAAATTTCTTTTATAAATTGTGATATTCGAGATTATGAAGCTCTCAACCAAATTTTTCTGAATTCTTCTGAAAAAGATAAGCCAATTGAAGGAGTTATCCATCTTGCAGGATTAAAATCTGTCGAAGATTCATTAAATTCTCCTATTGAGTATTGGGATTGCAACGTCAATGGAACAATAAATCTCATAAATGTTATGAATAACAATAATTGTAAGTCGATTGTTTTTAGTAGCAGTGCAACAATATATGATTTATCCGAAAGAAATAAAATTAATGAGAATTCATTTAAAAAACCTAAAAATCCATATGGATCGACAAAATTTGTTATCGAGTGCTTTTTGAATGATCTTTTTAAGAGTAATTTAAATGAATGGCGTATTATTAATCTGAGATATTTTAATCCAATAGGTGCTCATCCAAGTGGTTTAATAGGTGAAAGTCCAATTGGGAAACCAAATAATATTTTCCCTTCGATAACACAAGTAGCATCTAGAAAAAGAAAAACTCTAAATATTTTTGGAAATGATTGGCCAACTAAGGATGGAACTTGTATTAGAGATTTTATTCATGTCATGGATTTGGCTGATGGACATATCTCAGCAATAGAATATCTTAGAAAGAATAAACCACTAATCAAAGACTTTAATCTTGGAACCGGTCTTGGAACTTCGGTTTTGGAGTTAGTAAATACTTTCCAAAAAGTGAATAATATTGAAATCCCATACATTTTCTTGCCTAGAAGAAAAGGAGATATTTCAAAAGTAATAGCTGATAATTCACTTGCAATCAAAGAATTAAAATGGAATCCAAAGAGAAATTTAGAAGATATGTGCAGAGATGGATGGAATTGGCAAAATCAAAATCCTTACGGCTTTGCCAATAAATAATTTTCTAAAAAAATAAATTTAAAATTATTTATAGATTAAGTTGGTAATATAATTAATAATTACTAAAGGATTTAAAATTTAAAAATTCCTAAAACATATACAAATTTATATGGCAAGAAATACAATTATTCCTGTAATTTTATGCGGAGGAAGTGGTACTCGATTATGGCCTTTGTCAAGGCAAAGTTATCCAAAACAATATCTATCACTTACTAAGAATTCAGAAAAATCATTATTTCAAAATACTCAATTAAGATTAGAAGAAATTCCAAAAATATCTCAACCTATAATTATTTGTAATGAGGAGAATAGGTTCCTTGCCGCTGAACAATTGAGAGAAATTAATATAAAACCAAGAAATATTTTTCTTGAGCCTTTTAGGAAAAACACATGCCCTGCTATTGCAATATCTGCGCTTGAGGCACTAAAAAGTGAAGAAGATCCATATTTATTAGTATTGGCATCAGATCATCAGATAAATGATATTAGAAAATTTCAAATTACAATTCAAGAGGGTATTAAATATGCTAACCAAGGAAGGATCGTAACTTTTGGAATTGTGCCTGACTATCCTGAAACTGGTTATGGCTATATAGAAACAAAAGTTGAATATTCACTAAGTGATTTAAAAGGTATCCCAATAAAAAAATTTATTGAAAAACCAAATCGCGAAAAAGCAAAACAACTTATAAAAGATAAGCACTATTTATGGAATAGTGGTATGTTTCTTTTTAAAGCAGGGATCGTTCTAAATGAATTAAATAAATATAAAAGTGAAATGGTTAAAGCATGTCAAGAATCTTTATCAAAAGGTTCTAGAGATTTTGATTTTACAAGAATTGATAAACAATCATTCGAGAAATGTGAAGAAATTTCTTTTGATTTTGCTGTTATGGAAAAAACTAATCTTGGAACAGTTTTACCTCTTGACGCAGGTTGGAATGATATTGGAAGTTGGAGATCATTGTGGAGTTATGAAGATAAGGACTCTAATAATAATGTTTTAGTTGGGAATGTAATTTCAAAAAATAATAAAAATTGTTATATAAGAAGTGAGGAAAGATTGGTTGTTGGATATGGTTTAAGTAATCTTATAGTTGTTGAAACAAGAGATGCGATTTTAATTTGTGATATCAATGATGCTCAAGGAATAAAAGATCTTGTTGAACAATTAATTAATGATGGATATGAGGAGGGAATTAACAATAAACTTGTTTATAGACCTTGGGGAAATTTTATTACTCTAGCGGAGGATCCTAACTGGAAAGTTAAGAGAATTGAGATAAATTCTGGGGCATCAATATCATTACAACTGCATAAGCAAAGATCAGAACATTGGGTAGTTGTTAAAGGAGAGGCAGTAGCGCAAATTCAAGATAAGAAATTTAATCTTTTCGAAAATCAAAGTATTTTTATTCCATTGGGGGTTAAACATAGACTAACTAATTCTGGTAAAAATAAGCTTGTAATAATTGAAGTTCAAGCAGGAAACTATCTTGGTGAGGATGATATTTTCAGGTTTGAAGATAATTATGGTAGATAATAAACTTTATTATTTTATTAAATTTCTCAGACCACTTAATAGAAACCAAAACATAATGCCTATTCTGAAGTCAAAATACTGTAAATCAAACATTTGACTAAATAAAACCACTATAAATGAAGCTCTCCATGCTTGATCATATAATTTGAGCTTATTATTCTCATAGATATTTTTTTTGTAAGCCATCCAGATTATTAGTGAAATTATTAAAAAAAATAAAAGAGTACTTATGATCCCATAACTAAAAGCTATTTCTAAAAATAAATTGTGAGTGTGCCCTTTATATATACCTTTATTGATCTCAAATAATAAAGGGAAAGCAGAAGATCCCAATCCCCAAAAAGGACTTGTTGAAATGTATTCGATAGCGAATTTCCAAATTTCTAGCCGACCAAAATTTTCAATACTTTCGAAGCCAATATAATTAAATTTATATTCCCAAAAAAATTTGGGAACAAATTTTCTAGCAAAATTTGTGAGAATTTCATTTTTTATAATTGAAGTACTTAATATAATCGGAGAAATAATTAACGTAATGAGAGGCAAAAACCATTTAAAAATTTTAGGTCCAAATAAAATACTAAATCCCAAAAATAAACCAATCCATGCATTTCTTGAGAGAGTAAAAATTGTAGAAAAAAAGGTAAGTAAAATAAAAATTACTGAAATTATTTTTGAAAAAAATGTTTCCTTTTTTTCTATTATAAAAGCTATGGAAAATGGCCAAATTATATTAAGCCATGTACCTGTGTAGTTTGCATTACTAAATAAACCACTTAGACCGTTATAGCTATCTATTGGTTTTGAATACCATGTTATTAGTCCATTTAAAAAAATAAATGGCCCATTAATGTCAAAGAAATATTGCAAGATACCAGTTATGAAAACTGGCACAGTACCAGATATCAAGATTAAACCAATAGACTTTCTTTGTTCATAACTAAATGAAAAATATTGCAAAACCCAAAACAACCAGAAATATGGAATCCAGTTGAATACTCTTAACCAATTTGAGGAGATTAAATATCTAGATGAAAATTCTAAATTATTAGAAGCAAAATTATAAATTTCTTTTGGATCATTAATTATTTGATAAGTTGAATAAATTGTACTTATTATTATTAATAATCCCAATCCAAAAAAAGGGATATTCCACTTATCTCCAAAATATGAGCTTTTCCTTTTAAATACTGAAAATATTCCCGATATCAAAATTAAGATTGCGGATATCAAAGGAGCCGAGGGTAGAAAAAATATAGCGGTTTTAAAAATTTTTTCTAAATTAAAATCAACAATGATTTTTTTCAAACTATAATTTTTTTTATATTAAATTTTTCTCTAAACCAAGTCAAATATTAATTACAAAGATTTGCATATAAACCTCAAAATTTATTAGGATTTTTATGTCTTCAAAACTACTGGATGAAAAAAATATCTGTAATATTTATGGGAGGTTTAGGAAATCAGTTATTTCAATTAGCTTTAACCAAAAATCTGGAAAAAAAATACCCCAATTGTATTATCGAAATCTTAAATCTTACTGAAAATCAATTAGTAAAGAGAAAATTCTATTTGCATTTTATGGGAATAAGAGCGATAAAACTAAATAAATTTAATTATTTTTTTCTAAAGATTAAAAGGTATTTAAATCAAAAATTATTAAAATATGGTTCTAGAAATGACTTTATAAATATTGTAAATGAGGTTCAATTTAAAAACTTCAAGCCTGATAAATTTAAAAATAAATCAGTTATATTTGATGGTTATTGGCAATCTGAAAAATATTTTTATGAAAATAGAAACTTGATAAAAAATGAATTACTAAGCTATAGAAAGACGATCAAAAATAAGCATCAAGGATATGAAACAATTGCAGTACATTTCAGATTGGGAGATTATGTAAATCTTCCTTCTTCAAGAAAAGAGCACTACGTCTGTAACTTTAAATGGTATTTAAAAGCAATTAATTATATCAATTTAAAGAAAAAGGGATTAAAGTTTTTAATTTTTACCGATGATCATAATTATCTTAAGGATAACTTTGTTTTCCCAAAGAAACTCGATTATCAAATCTCATCTGATAAATATGATCCTCATATTGATTTGCTTAAAATGAGCTATTGTAATCACTACATTATCTCAAATAGTTCTTTTAGTTGGTGGGCCTCATATTTAGGAGAAAATGAAGAATCATTAGTTATAGCCCCAAAATATTGGTATCCAGGAAAATTAACGGTAAGAGAGCAAATTTTTAGGTCAAATTGGATATTATTATGAGCCAAAGAATAATAATCCAGATCCAAAGTGGCTCAGAAGATTCTGGAGGAATAGCAAACTATATTAGCCTTTTAGTAAAATCAAAAATATTTTCAATTTATAAATATATTGTTACTGTAAAAAAAATAAATAAAAAATTAAAAAAAAAATATATTAATGCAAAGTTAGAAATTTTTGATAATCGTATAAATTTCTTTAATTTTATGAGTAAAGTTTTTGCTGTTAGATCTCTTTCATTAAAGTATGAAAATTCAATTTTACATTCTCATGCTTTGAAAATTGGATTATTAACTGCTTTTTCAAGGTTGTTTTTTAATTGCAAGTTTATTTATACAAATCATGGGCTTAGATACAAACAAAAAAGAAAATATATATCTTTTATATTTTTTTTATTTGAAGTTTTTGTTATGGCTTTATCTGAAAAATATATCTGTATAAGGGACCTTGACTATCATTATTTAAAATCAAAAATAAAATTAAACTTTCTTTTAAAAAAAATAGAGTTAATTAAACTTCGCTTAGATATTGAAGAAAATCAAAATAGAGTTAGGGCTTTTAAATTTAAACCACCTTATATAATGATAGGTATAGGCAGCTTAATAGATATTAAAAGACCAGATAAATTTGTATTATTGATAGATTCTTTAGTTAAAAAAGGCATACCAATAAATGCTTTTTGGCTTGGTGATGGTCCATTAATGAGAGAAATGATAAAGTTAACGAGACATTTAAAACTTGATATTAATTGGAAAGGAGAAGTTTCAAAAAGAACTGTATATGCCTATCTAAATAAAGCTTCTTATCTTATACAAACTTCTCAATTTGAAGTATATCCAACTGTAGTTCTTGAATCTTTTTGTTGCGGTACTCCCGTAATATCAACTAATTATTGGGGAGTAGATGAATTAATAAAAGACACCATAAATGGATATATCATAGAGAGTGAATATTTAAATGACGAAATAAAAAGTATTGAATTAGTCAAAACTTTATTTGATAAATCAAGATATAAGATTATTTCAGAAAATTGTAAAAGAGATTTTTACGCTCACTTTCATAACCATGAATATACATCAAATAAATATAAGAAAATCTACGAGAATTTTTTTAAAATTTAGATGCCCAGCCTCTTGCAAAAAAAATTATTTTGATTGTTTTAAATAAAATTATTAAATCAAGAAAGATTGATTGGTGCTTTATATAGTAAATGTCATAATTTAACTTATTGATAGCATCTTTAATATTTGAACTGTAATGGTAGTTAACTTGCGCCCAGCCACTAAGTCCTGGTTTTACTGAATATCTAAAACTATAATTGGTAATTTTTTTCCTTAATTCTTTGTCGAATTCGGGTCTTTCTGGCCTAGGACCTATTAAGCTCATTTCGCCTTTAATAACATTTAGAAGTTGCGGTAATTCGTCTAATCTGAATTTTCGTAATAATTTACCAATATAAGTTACTCTTTTATCATCCTTACGTGACCATTGAGGACCGTTAATTTCTGCATTAACTACCATAGTTCTAAACTTTATAATTTTTATGTATTTTGAATTTAAGCCTGTTCTTACTTGTGAGTAGAAGATTGGATTGCCTTCCAGAAAGAATAGAAATAAAATAATAATTACTATTAATGGTGCTAATGTTATTAATAATAATAAACTAAAAAAAATATCTCCAATTCTCTTTATTCTATAGTTTATGCTTTTAAAATTTAATCTTGATTGAACATCAATTAATAAGCTTAAACTATTTTGATTATTTGGAGATATTTGTAAATATTTTTCATACCAATTAAGAATATTAAGAATTTCTAAATTACTTTTTTTAATTTGCTTAAAAATATTTAATTTCTTATATTCATATTTAATGCTTGGATCAATAATTAAACCTTTTATTTCTTTACAATCTATTTTATGATCGTAATCTGTTAACTTTATAAATTCGAAATTACTTTTAAAACTTGAATTTGTCTCGATGAGTTGAGTAAAATTTTTTTCCTTTGAAATTACGAGCCATTTGTTTTTTTTTAAAAAATTTTTTTGTACTATGGTGTCAATTATTGATTGAAAAATTAGAATACATAAAGATATTTTTGATGTTATATTTATAAATAAATAGATGTTAATTACATTAAAACTTATTTGATCTGTTATCAAATTAATTGTTATGTAAATTATATTTGATGTTATAAGGACTAATAATGTATTTACTATATTTGATAATAATTTATTTTTTAATTCTTTATAGTAAATTTCATATTGACCTAAAATATAACTAAATAATAACCAATATATTATTAAAAATAAAATTATTAATATGTTTGCAGGCCTATTTATAATTTTATTAAATTCATTATTATATAAAATAAAAATAATTAAAAAATCTTTAATGACTGATATAAAAATATATGATGATTTTATCCAATTCATTTATTTTTAAAATCATTTAAGGTCGAAAAATTCATTATTTCGAAACGCTTCCTGCAGGATTCGAACCTGCGGCCCACTGCTTAGAAGGCAGTTGCTCTATCCAGCTGAGCTAAGGAAGCAAGGAGGTTTTGAGTTTGTGCTTTTAGAACTTGTCGTAGAGATAATCTCACTACTTTTAGGAGTCCTTTGGAATACAACCCAAAATTCTTTATATATTTTATATCAAGTTAACACCCTCTAACCATAAAATAATAAAAATAAATACTAAAAGGCCATATAATTTTTTTTTAAACGGGATATTTTTTTAGCATTTTTTGAATAACAAAAGTTCAAATTTTTATTTCCTTACTTTTTATTATTATGATGTTTTTTAAAATTTTTAATTATAATTGGAGTAAAACTAATAATAAACTTTGGCTAAGAGACTTACAGAAAAACAAAAGGAAGAAATAATAAAGTGTTTCGAAGAAGGAAAAAATATAAATCTTTTGTCTCAAGAATTTGATTGCACAAGATTGACAGTAATAAGAAATTTAAAAAAAAACCTTGGAGAAACAAAATATAAGGAGTTGTTAAAAAAAAGTAAACCCTTAAAAAGTAAGTCCATAAAAAATAATAACCAAACAAGCGATTTAAAAGAAACAAATTTTTATAAAAAAGAATTCAACAAGGATTTTGAGGATTCTGAAGTTTTAAATGAAAATATTACTTCATCAAATTTCGCTCCAATTGATTCTTTTTTGGAAATAGCTCCTATTGAGTATGAGATGGATAATAAATCTCGAAAAGAATTATCCTCAGTGCCTATATCGGAGGTGAATTTCCCTAAAGTTGTTTATATGATTGTGCATAAGAAAATTGAGTTAGAAATAAAATTATTAAAAGATTTTCCAGAATGGGACTTCTTGCCTGATGAAGATTTAAATAGAAAAACTATAGAAATATATTTTGATTTAAATCTTGCCAAAAGATCTTGTAATAAAGAGCAAAAGGTACTCAAAGTTCCTAATACTGATGTGTTTAGAATTGCAGCACCTGTTCTTGTTGCTAAAGGAATTTCAAGGATTGTTTGTGATGAAAATTTAATAGCTCTTTGACTAAATATTTTATTTATTATTAATATCTACAAATAGAAAGCTTCCTAAAATGGAACCTAATATAAAACTTGAGCCCACTATAAAACTGATTGGAAGTTCAATTGTTTCATTAATTAATAAGTCTATTTTGCTTTTCTTTGAACTATTTTGTATCCCAATAAACAAGAAAGCAAATAGGCAAGAATTGATAATTACTGATAATAAAAATTTTCTAATTAAAAAGCTCATATAAATTAATGCTTTTAAATGAATTTTAAATCATATTATAAATTTCGCTTTTTTTTAAGCCATTTTTCTTTGCTAAGTATTTAGAAGCTGCTGATAAGCTTAAACCTGCATTTATTAAATCTTTAAGATCTTTTTTTAAAATGAACCTATCAAGATTTAAATTATTTTTTTTAATACCTTTTATGACTATTGTTATTTCTCCAATAACATCCTTATCTCGAAATAATTCTTTTACCTCATAAATATTTTTTCCGAAATGTTCTTCAAATTTTTTTGTTAATTCTCTGGCTACCATAATCTCTCTATCACCTCCACAGAATTCAAATAATTCCTCTAATAATTTTTTAAGTCTTTTAGGAGATTCATATATTATGGTCGTTTTTGTCCTTCCACTAATTTCTAAAAGAATTTTTTCTCTATCAATTCGTTTTTTAGGAAGAAAACCTTCAAATACAAAACTAGATGATGGTAACCCACTTGAGACAAGAGCAGTTATTGCAGCACATGCTCCAGGAACGCAAATAATATCAATACCTTCAGATTTTAATATTTTAGAGATTTCTTCACCTGGATCGCAAATCCCTGGCATCCCAGCATCGCTAACAATTGCCATTGATTTTCCTTCTTTAAGATCTTTAACTATTTTTGGAATTTTTACTGAAGAATTATGTTGATTAAAACTTATAAGTTTATTAGAAATATTAAACTTGTTCATAATTTTTTTTGTTTGCCTCGTATCCTCACAAGCAACAAAAGAAACATTTTTAAGAATATTTAATGCTCTTATGGAAATATCATTTAAATTTCCAATTGGTGTACCAACTATATATAAAACACCGTTTTCAGGTTCTTCTTTTCTATGGGATAATGAGAAATTATTATTCATGTAATGATTAAATTACCTTCTGGAGTAGATATTAATAATCTTATCGATGATATAAGAATTTTAAGCTGGCAAGCAGCAGATATTTTGCTTTATTACTCTAAATTGTTAGAAGATTCAGATGGTGAAACAAATATACTCAAAAATAATAATGAAGATGATCCTGTTACTTTAGCCGATTTAAAAGTTAATGAAATAATTATTAAAAGAATAAATGAAAAATATAAAAATATTAACTGGGATATTTTAAGCGAAGAAAATGTAAAAGTTTCTTCAAATTCTTTTGATACTAAAAGTGATTGGATCTGGGTACTCGATCCTCTTGATGGAACAAAGGATTTTATCCAAGGTACAGGTAATTATGCAATCCATTTGGCATTGAATTTCAAACAAAAACCTTTTATTGGATTTGTCTTAATTCCAGATAAAAATCAGTTATGGATTTCAGATGGAAAAAAAACTTGGTGTGAAAAAAGAGATGGATCAAAATATGAACCAATTCTTGAAAGTAATAAGAATCTTCAAGAAATGACTTTAGTAACAAGCAAAAATCATGGAAATCAAATTTTAAGGAATCTAATTCAGAAAATTAATTTTCGTAAAGTCGAAATAATGGGAAGTATTGGCTGCAAAATAGCATCAATAGTTAAGGGAGATAGTGATATTTATGTTTGTCTTAGTTTGCCTGGTAAAAGTTCCCCAAAAGATTGGGATTTTGCAGCTCCAGAAGCCATCCTGAAAACTGCTGGAGGAGCAATAACAAATTTAGATAATCAAGAACTATCCTATGGTAAAAATGGTTTTGAACAAGAAGGTATAATAGTTGCAACAAATAATAGATATACACACGAAAGTATATGCCTTGAAATAAAGAAAATTATCGAAAAGAATCGAATTTATCCTCTTTAGTTTTTAATTAAGTGGAGCAACTGGTGTAGGGGTTGGTTCTGGGTAAGACATTCCATTATTTTGTCCTACTCCTCTCAAAGTAAGATTAATTCTTCCTCTGCTATCAATTTCTCTAACTCTTACAGTCACTTCATCTCCCTGGCGAACTACATCTTCGACTCTCTCAACCCTTGCTTCAGATAACTGAGAAATGTGAACCATCCCTTCTTTGCCAGGCAATATTTCTACGAAGGCACCTATAGGTATTATTCTTGTTACGACTCCAGAGAAGATCTCTCCTTCATGAACTTTGCGTGTCAATCCCTCTATTATCTTTTGCGCTTCTTCAGCAGCAGCTCCGTCATGAGAAGCAATAGTTACGATTCCTCCATCTTCTATGTCTATTTTTGTATTTGTTCTTTCAGTTATCCCTTTGATAGTTCTTCCACCAGGTCCAATCACTGTTCCTATGAGCTCAGGATCAATTCTAAAACTTAAAAGTCGAGGAGCATGAGGAGAAAGGGATTCTTGAGGCTTATCTATAGCTTCTTGCATCTTTTCCAAAATATGTAATCTTGCAGGACGAGCCTTCTTAATTGCATCAGAAATAATAGAAACTGGTAAACCCGTAATTTTCATATCCATTTGTAAGGCAGTTATGCCTTTTTCAGTACCAGCAACTTTAAAGTCCATGTCTCCAAGAAAGTCTTCAATTCCTTGAATGTCAGTAAGAATCCGTACTTCTTTATCTTCTTTGATTAAGCCCATAGCAGTGCCACTTACAAGAGCTTTTAAAGGAACCCCTGCATCTAGTAAAGAAAGCGTACTTCCACATACAGACCCCATTGAAGTTGATCCATTCGAACTTAAAACTTCACTAACTACCCGTAGCACATAAGGGAATGTTTCTTTACCAGGTAAAACAGGGATTATTGCTCTTTCAGCTAACGCACCATGGCCTATTTCTCTTCTTCCAGGAGTTCTCATTGGTCTTGTTTCTCCAACTGAATAAGGAGGAAAATTGTAGTGATGTAAATAAGTTTTTTCAGTACTTGGATTTAAGTCGTCCATTTCTTGCGCGTCACTAGGCGTGCCTAATGTAGTTGTGGATAAAACTTGGGTTAAACCTCTTTGAAATAATGCAGAACCATGTACTCTTTTTGGGAGTATTCCCGCTGCTACTATTATTTTTCTAACTTCGTCGAGATTTCTGCCATCAACTCTTTTATTATCATTAATAATTTGCGACCTCATTAATTTCTTTGTCAGTTTTTTAAAGTCGGAGCTTAATAACTTATCATTCTCTGAAAGAAGAACTTTTAATTGATTGTCATCTTTTAAAGATTCAATTTTACCTTGAGTATCAACTTTAATTTTTTCAAGTTCAAGATCTCTCTCCTCTTTAGACAAATCAAATTTCTTTAGAACTAATTCAATTGGTTTTGTACAATTTTTTTCTAAATAAGAAGGTAATGTTTTATCTTCCTCTTGTTCTGATGGCTTTACGATTTCTATTCCTAAATCTTTTAGTAAATCTTCTTGCGATTTAATGAGTTCGGTAACAGCCTCATATCCAAAATCTATAGCTTCGATTGTATCTTGCTCTGATAATTGATTTGCACCTGCTTCAATCATGACGATACCGTCTGGTGATCCTGCAACAACAATGTCTAAATCTCCTTTCTCAATCTCTCTATAG
>Ga0163109_10000711_pt1 | contig 26522 bp, 38 predicted proteins | sample CRUFie1St13metaG_FD_108704 | JGI IMG/M metagenome (GOLD analysis project Ga0163109, IMG submission 108704) | Marine microbial communities from the Costa Rica Dome - CRUD Field 142mm St13 metaG | ecosystem: Environmental > Aquatic > Marine > Oceanic > Photic zone | place: Costa Rica: the Eastern...
GACTTTGTATTCCCTGAAGAAGTTCTGCCTCGTGGTAATGCACTCTGATCATGAACCAAACGGTGAAAGTTCTACCTTAAAGCAATTGATAATTGCTTGTGCAGTATTACTTGTCTTTGCAATTGTCTGTTTCTTGGTTATGCTTGCAGGAATGTTATATTGGTGATATACTGGGGGTCCTGGACCCCCTTTTTAATAATTAAAGAAACTAACGAAACCTTACCATTGGTCCTGTCTCTAGTAGCAGTTTTTGTCTTGACTTTAAGCGTGATTGTGCTAGGATATTTCCATGGAAACATGCACCTTCTTACTGTACTGAAAAATGCATTTCAATCTTGAAGAACTAAAGTATCTCAAAGATGTTTTATCTACTACCGATTCTTATACTATTGCTAGAGGTGAGCAAATCGAGCACCCAGTAGTAAGTCATGAAAAACTCATTAGAAAAATCCAACACGAAATTATTAGACTCACTCGATGACTCAACTTATTACACGAGATGATCCTAGGTACTTTACATGTACTAGTTCTGGTGATTATGATCGACATCGTTATCGTATAAATTATACAACAGGTGAGTCAGTAGAGTTTGATGATTGGGAAACCATGAATGCTCACTGGTTCCAAAGTCTTCCTAATGTTTTAAAGAATGTGGAAGTTTTAGATAAAAAGAAAACAAAAAGTAACCCAAAAGGATTTTGATTATGTCTTTACCTAATGCTATTGATGGTATGGCGAGGATAAAAAACTTTAAAGTTGTCGCCTACACACTCAATGGATGTGTTCATTGCTTGCATCTTCATGAATTGATGGACCGTTGTAACATTCCTAACGAACGTATCACTTTTGTCGATGTTGGTTCTGATATCAGTAAAGAGGATTTTGTTAAACAATTTCCTAATGCAGGAGGGTATCCACATGTGATTATAAACGGTAAAGAAATTGGTGGTCTAGTAGAAACTGCTAGGTATCTAGTCGAAAAAAAGTTGGTATCAAGCAACTAAAATGGACAGGGATGCTATAAATAAAGGCACAGAGCTTATGCTTAGGAGGAGGCAGCAGCAAGAGCCACCGTCCCCAGTATTAAAACAACTAGGGACAGACGTATCATTCTCTCTCCTGAGGCGCAAGTTTAATTTTAAACTCAATCTTAGTTGGGAGAAACTAGTAGACAACTAAGGAGTTGAAACATGGAAACGGCAACAATCCTATTTTTCTCGGCAACAGCATCATTTCTGTTTTTATGTGTCGGGATTGTCGCAGGGTGGACAGCGAAAGACTTTATGCATGACTACTTCTATACTGAAGAGGAGCAGTTAGCAATGCACCCCGAAATGTATGATCAGAATGGTCAATATATAAATGAAGAATTACTTTCAGTGAAATTTGTTGATGAGGACTACGACGATGAAACTTTTGATTAATGAGGTACTTCAAAAAGTATCTAATGCAAAAACAAAGAAGGAAAAGATCAAGCTTCTACAAGAACACAACACACAGGCACTACGATCGATCCTGATTGTTAACTTTGATGAGTCTATTGTATCTCTGCTCCCTGACGGTGCTGTTCCATATACACCGAACGATGCACCTGATGGGACAGAGCATACAGTTCTCGAAAAGGAGTGTAGGATTCTCTATCACTTCTTTAAGGGTGGTTCGAGCATTGCTCAGACCAAACGTGAGTCGATGTTTATACGCCTTCTAGAAGGTCTCACAGCGGGCGAAGCAGAAGTTCTATGTCTCGCTAAGGATAAGCAGATTGGAAAGCGCTGGAAGATCACCAGGGCGTGTGTAGAGGAAGCATTTCCACAGATTCAGTGGGGCAATCGTTCCTGATGGGAAAAGGATGTACTATCATCCACAAAGATTGTGACCCCACACTTTGTGAAGATCGTAGTCTCCCCTACTCAGCATTCATGATTGAATATGTTGAGGATGGGGTTACCAAATACGATATTGCTACTGGTCCCAAGCAAGTAGATATCTTTGATGATTACTGGGATAAGTATCATCAAGACTTTAAAAACATGAAAGCTACTGAAGGAAGAGTTAACCCTAAGATGTGGAACCCTCCTGGAAGTAGCGGCAAGAAGAAAAAATGAGAAAAGATATCTTTGCTATACCAATTTTTGAATTTGAAGTTGATCTAAAATTTATTAACATACCTATAAAGGATAGAGACTTTAAACCCACATGGGAGAGTAAAGTTCCTTCATCTTTTGTTGCTTCAAGGAATGTAAAAATTCCTAAACCAACATATCATTACTTGTCCAATAAAATTATTGAGTGTCTTAGAACACTGAAGGATCCAGTTTCTAGAATTTCTATTGATAATATTTGGAAGAACAAGTACGATGTAAATGATACTCAAGGATATCATACACATTCAAATACAACATGGAGTTTTATTGTATATGAAGATGTAGAAGAAGGTAAGACCCAGTTCATAAACCCTTCTATGAGTGATATACAAAATCATTCTCCTTTAGGTAGATCAAATGATATGCCTGTAAGTTACATGCCTAAACTTAAATCGGGGTGGATGATACTGTTTCCTTCGTGGTTACCACATCAGGTTTTGTCTGGAAATACTGGAACAACTATCTCTGGAAACGTAACCTGTTATGTAGATTAATTCTTAAGTATTGAAAACTGTATCACATGTTACGGTTTACACACACTATATAATATGCTATAATCTAGCAGTCGTTCATCCTATGTTAGCAATCCTGCTAGCGTTGACCCTCGCTCATCATGATGATGGAAACCCTTATGGGTGGCACATGACTTGTGAAAGGTTCCTACAACGTCGCTCAGAGATCCAAGCAGATCCTAACCTAGACCTACGGTCGAAGTTAAATCTTATTGGGTATCTCAAGACAAAGGTGGAGGGAAAATGTGAAGGGGTTTATACATAGGACGCAAGTAAGTCGCGGAACGGAGCGTTCATCCCATGATACCAGAACTACTTCTGTATACAACTTTATCATGCCAGCAAACCGATGCTGTTATGTTGAGGATTCAGGCAAACAAATACATCGACGATGTATTGAAGGTAGAGTTGGTTGAGACCGTAAAGGAATCAGCACCAGAGTGCGAATGGTATTGGGACGCAAACGACTGAAGGAACGGGGATTAAACCACCCATTCTTTTAGGAGACCTACAATGAACACCCTAACTCTGATTAAAAAGCAGATCCAGAAGGCAGCTGCACTTCATGACGCACAAATTACTCACACTGCATATCGTGGTGTTGAGTATGATCAGCGTTGTGTAGAAAGCAAGGAGTCTCATGGGACTTTTTGCTATCGCGGTCGCACCTACACCAAGTGATAGCCATGGAAGCACTACAAGTTGTTGGACTAACGTCCATAGCATGTACAGCATTCATTGGTATGATCTATGGTGAACTTCTACTATTACGTAGGGGGTAAGACGGATGCTGAAGGTCAAGTTTGAGTATGACCTTCCAGAATACGATCCTTTGAAGCACGATCCAGATAAAACCTTTGCGCTTTTGACTTATCGTGGAGTCCATTATGCTAAGTGGGTAAACTTAAAACCATTTCGTTTACCAAACTGGAAAGTCAGCTTACAAAAGTAAATATCTTTAATGAAGAGAGGTCAAGTTACCTCTCTTTTTTTGTACATATGGTATAATCTATCACTTTTTATCATACATAGCAGTAGAGTTATGTGAGGTGAAAAAATGAATCCTACCCTCCTTTTTATTATGGTTCATTGTATGGAGGTGACCAATGCACAATCTATTATCACGCGCTCAGTTAGATGAGTGGCGACACTTTGAAGATACTCTTGACGAACTATCGATAGAAAACCAAAAACTTAATGACTATTATGAGTGTCTTATTGAATGCGATACATTAAACGCTGCTCAATGCAAAAGAATTTGCAGGAGGATACTGATGTAGAAATGAATCAAAGGGGGGTTGCGACCCCTCTTTTTTAATGCTAATATATACTTAAAAGAATATCGTTATGGATAGAGACAGACTCAAACTAATCTACAAAAATCTCAAGTCACTATGCAATGCTCTTGAGTCCGAGATTTATTCTGATCCAGAAGCCTATACATCTAGACAAAAAGATGCTAAACTAGGGTTTGACCTTTCCTGTGATGACGATGATGGATACCCTGACTAACTAATCAATGACGCGCTATAAGGATCAAATTAGACTAGCAAAGATGGCGATCAAGCAAGCTAAGAAGCGACCCGACTTGTATACTGAAGAAGAACTTCTATACATGGCGATGCAACTTAGACGCGCCAAGATTTTGCTAAAAGAAAAACAACTACGCCGCAAGCAGGAGAAAGGATTTAGTAATGAACTCAGTGAAACTCGTAACAGTAACTCCCGACGCGGAGAAAATGATGGGGTACATAGCGAGGGTGAGCAACCCGAACAACCAGGAGAACCCTAAGGTTGCTGGTCTGCTAAAGTATTGCATCAAACACAACCACTGGTCTGTCTTTGAGCAGGCACACATGACCTTGGAGATTGAGACTACCAGGGGAATCGCAGCTCAAATTTTGCGTCATCGTTCGTTTACATATCAAGAGTTTTCCCAGCGATATGCTGACTCTTCTATGCTTGCAGATCAAATCCCTATGTTTGATCTTCGTCGTCAAGATGATAAGAACAGACAGAACTCTATTGATGATGTTGATCCTTTCTTGCAGCAAGAGCTTGAGATTGTTATCAAGCGTCACTTTGAGAGTAGCATGGACATTTATAAGCATATGCTTGAGATGGGAATCGCAAAGGAGTGTGCTCGTTTTGTACTCCCCCTCGCCGTTCCTACAAAAATCTACATGACGGGCTCAGTTCGCTCATGGATCCATTATATAACTCTGAGATCTGCTAACGGTACTCAGAAAGAACACATGGACATCGCACTAGATGCTAGACGTGTGTTCGCTGAACAATTTCCTATTTGTGCGGAGGCACTCGAATGGCTATGACTGAACCAATTACAGTAGAAGACTACAAGAATGTAAGTGATGAGTTCTTCCAGAAGTATAACTTTGTGGCGGAACGACTTGGACCTGGACCTAACAAGGCAGAGGACGTGCTGAAAGTAATGGAAGCACTCACAGGACAAGTGATGAAGCAAAGGCTCAAAGATAAGATTGGTCCCTTTGGATTTAACAAAAGCAAAAACGAAGAACCAGTTCCATAAAACTGGGAAAATTTTTTCCGCTAAAAAATGACCAAAAAACCTGATGACCTTACGTAATTTATTTCCTACTCCTGTATACTTGAAGCAGGCAGTAGGTAACACATTAAAAACCGTGAATGAAGATCTCTGGAATGTTTATAATCCAGATGTTATGATTAAGAATAGTCATACTTATAATCATAGTTCGTCCCATGAAGTTTCTACTGATTCCGAGGGTCATTTATTTGCATCGAATATTGTAAAAGAAGCACCAAGTTTTGCTAAATTCTTAGATAGATCTATACTAGGTTACTTATCTGAACTTGGAATGAGTCACCCCATTCCATTTGCAGTCACTGAATCTTGGTTTACAAGAACATCTCAGGGAAAACATGCACCTATTCATTCTCATGGTAACTCAGATATCTCTGGTGTTTACTACCTTCAGACTAATGGTGCTGATGGTGAGTTAGCAATTAGAAATCCACTCAATATGTGTAATGGAAATCTAATATACTTTCTTAACAGCATGAAACGCAGTGAGGAGAAAATGCCTCTTAAGAAAGGACTACTGATAATGTGGCCAGCTACTTTAGAGCATTCAACTTATGTAAATGAAACACCTGAAGATAGAATCAGTGTTAGTTTTAATGTAACTTGTGCCTTACCACCGTTCATGAACACCAACAAAGGTACATCTGCTCATGATAGATCATACCTTTACTTCCCTTTTGCTCATGAACACGTCGAGTCAACTTACAACCGTAAATAAAATGCCTACCTATCCCGTAAAACATAAAGAAACTGGAGAGAAAAAAGAACTCTCTCTAACCGTCGCTGAGTATTCAAAGTGGCGAGAAGAAAATCCCGACTGGGATAAAGATTGGTCTGCAGGTGTTGCAGGCGTTGGTGAAGTCGGAGAGTGGCGAGACAAAATGTCCAAGACACATCCTGGTTGGAAGGATGTGATGAAAAAAGTACAACAGGTCCCAGGTTCTCAAATTAAAGGTTGGTAAATAATATGCCTAGAAAGCAAAAACAATACACTATTCCCGTTCCCCCAGGTATGAGCAAGAAGCAAATTAAAAGGAGGCGTCCTATTAATAGCGGTTACCTCTTGGATATCAGTCCACTCACAGACAATCAAGAACGAATGTTCAATGAGTGGGAAGATGATAAGAACCTATTCGTTTATGGATGTGCTGGTACAGGTAAGACATTCATTGCATTGTACCTTGCTCTTCGTGATGTCTTGTCTGAAGACTCACCATATGATAAAGTGTATATTGTCCGCTCACTAGTTGCTACTCGTGAGATTGGTTTCCTTCCTGGAGATCATGAGGACAAGTCATCTTTGTACCAAATTCCGTACAAGAATATGGTCAAGCATATGTTTGAGATGCCTGATGATGCATCGTTTGAGATGCTTTATGCAAACCTCAAAGCACAAGAAACTATCTCGTTCTGGAGCACGTCTTTCCTCCGTGGAACTACTCTAGACAATGCTATCGTCATCGTTGATGAGTGCCAGAACCTGAACTTCCACGAACTAGATAGTCTCATCACTCGTATTGGACAGGACTCTAAAGTCATCTTCGCTGGTGACGTTGCACAGACTGACTTGCAGAAGACTGCAGAGAAGGACGGCATTCTTGACTTCCAGCGCATCCTACGAGAGATGGAAGAAGTTTCTATGGTTGAGTTTGGTATTGAAGATATCGTTCGATCTGGAATCGTTAAGTCTTACCTTATCAATAAAATTAACCTCGGTCTATGAAACTATTCAAGCACATTGGTGACCTGAACCCAATTGATCTAGTCTCTCAGACTGATAAAGAGACAGGTAAGAGAGTCTATGTTACCCCTTCTGGTAACAAATATCCTTCGGTCACCACTGTGATTGGAAGTAACAAAAAGAAAATGCAAGCGATTATGCGATGGCGTAAGCGCGTTGGAGAGAAGGAGGCTAATCGTGTCTCCGCACAAGCTACAGGTAGAGGAACAAAGTACCACTCTATTGTTGAGGACTACTTTAACAATGAGTTAGATCTAAAGAAGTTTAGGTCTGCTCCGCTCCCCGTCCTAATGTTCCAGCATTCTCGTTCTACTTTGGATCGTATAAATAATATATACTTTCAAGAGGTAGCGCTCTACTCAGACAGACTTGAATTAGCAGGGCGCGTTGATTGTATTGCTGAGTTTGATGGTGTCTTGTCTATCATCGACTTCAAAACGTCAGCAAAAGAAAAGACGGACGAGAGACTATACGATTATTTTGTTCAAGAAACAGCATACGCTTGTATGTTACTTGAGCAGTACGACATTCGTGTTGAGCAACTTGTAACTATTGTCGCCTGTGAAGATGGAGACACACAGGTGGTTATTCGTCCCGTTAAAAAACAATACTTGGATTCACTCCTTCAGTACATCGACGAATATAAAGTTGCCCATGGAAAGAAGCAAACTATTAGAAGATAAATTTATGACGACTGCGAGATTTTCGCAGGAAGTGGAGCGCATAGTTCTAAACAATAAGGACATGAACTATATTGATGCTATAATTCACTACTGCGATGTGAATGAGATTGAGTTGGAGACTGTTCCTAAACTCATCTCCAAACCATTGAAAGAAAAACTGAAGTTTGACGCACAAAAGTTGAACTTCATCAAACGTACTTCTAGAGCAAAGTTAATGTTGGTATGAGTGAATTTTTTAAGTCAGAGATGGTCCGTGGTGAACTCCAAGAGATGATGGACCTACAGCAACAATGTTTTCGTTATGCAATGAGTTTTCCTGTGCTTGAAAAGGAGCGCAGGATGGAGTATCTTGAGATCCTGATGTCTCTTCTAGAGAAGCAGGAAGTAATGTATGCTAGAATGTCTCTGAGCGACGACGAGGAAGCACAGACCGTAGTAGAAAACATGCGTAATGCTGTTGTTATGCTCGGTGGTGACCCTGATCTGACGGTCAATGATATGTTCATGGACCTCAGAAACAAAGTCGATGCGATGATGGGCAAACTACGTGGCGAAGAGGCTTGACGCCCGACTCTTCGCCCTTTATAATGTATGAGTGATAGGGCATCACACAACCGTATCCAAATTAATCCGAATAATCCTATGTCTTTTTCTGATCTTAAGCGCAAGTCCAATGCAAGTTTTGAGTTTCTTCAGAAGGAACTTGAAAAGTCCAGCACTAACTCTAGTGCCGACGAGAGGTTTTGGAAGCCCGAACTTGACGCTTCTGGTAACGGGTTTGCCGTTATCCGATTCCTCCCTCAACCCGAGGGGGAATCTCTGCCCTGGGCAAAACTCTACTCTCACGCCTTCCAAGGTCCTGGTGGTTGGTTCATCGAGAACTCTCTCACCACCAAGGGAGAGCAAGATCCTGTGAGTGTCTACAACAACAAACTGTGGAACTCTGGTACTGAGAGTGATAAAGAAATCGCACGTAAGCAGAAGCGTAAGCTCTCTTACTACAGCAACATCTATGTTGTGCGTGATCCCAAGAATCCTGAGAATGAAGGTAAAGTCTTCCTCTACCGCTATGGTAAGAAGATCTTTGATAAGATCATGGCGTCGATGAAGCCTGAGTTTCAAGACGAGACTCCTGTGAATCCCTTCGACTTCTGGGAAGGTGCTGATTTCAAACTGAAAATCAAGACCGTTGCTGGTTTCTGGAACTATGATTCTAGTGAGTTTGCTGCTCCTGCTGCACTCTCTGGTGATGATGAAGTTCTGGAGAACATCTACAAGAGTGAGCACAGTCTAGAAGCATTCACTGCTCCTTCTGAGTTCAAGACCTACGAAGCACTTGAGGAACGCCTCAATCTAGTCCTGGGTCTCTCTGCCGCTCCTCAACGCCCTAGTGTTGATGACGAAGAGTATGAACCTCAACCTGTCGCACAGTCTCCTTTCCGTGAGCGCATGTCTGCACCTGCAGCACCTGCAAGTGGTGGTTTTAACGACTCTGATATCACTCCAAAGGCAACTGATGATGACGATGCCCTGTCCTACTTCGCTCGCCTTGCTGAGGAAGACTGATGGACGTTGTACACGCATGGAACTCCATGTCTTACGGGGAGGGGTTCCTCTTCTCCCTGTGGGTCATCGGAATGTATTACATTAAACTCCGTATGGATCGCTACTTTACGCGATGAAACAGATTACTTCTGTTCTCTTCCACCCAGTAACAGTGTTTAATCTGTTGTTGACTGGTTCTTTAGGGGTGATTGAAGTTGTCCACACCAGAGCACATCATACTCTGGAATCAGACGTTCATAGTCATGTACATCGGTTCTTGAGAAAGAATCCTGAGACCTGTGACTATATCGACTATTGAATTCCATAAAAGCGGGAAAAATTTTCCCGCTATTTTTTTACCAAAAAAGTCGCGTTACTTTAATGTCGTCTTTAATTGTTTATTGAGATAAGCAGAGCATTTTCCATATTTGCTCTGCTTTTTTAATGACTGAATTAGAGGATCAATGTACTGTGGTTTGATAACCCAGATTTGTCGTTTTTCCTCATTTTTACGCACAATCTCTTCCCACCTAGAAACTGCAGATGCTACAGATGATCCAGATACAGTAATAATGGTATTTCCAGCATCTCCGTTGTTATACTGGAAAGATCCGTTATAGAACGTAGAATCGACTTTTTGACCTTTTTTCAGAACTGCTAATCCAGAAGAATTCTTTACATCTTCAGTTATCTCATAATACGCTAGATCGCTGTATACAGTCGATCCATATTTGCCTTCTGCCCAGTCTTGTAGGACATTATCGTCCATTGGCCAATCTTCGTAGATATTGACGATATTGTTGGTTAGGGCAATGACCCAATCAAGTTCTGGTCTACCATAGATTTTATCTGCGATATACTCGATTCTTATACCCTGGTTTACAGCATATTTGTTCAAATACACTGTATAGTCGAATATATCTTCATTTATAGAGTATCTTCTAAAGAAGTTATTTACCTCAATGAAGTCAGAAGACGAGAATGGGAAACTTTGTGGTTTAACATCATATTTGATGTTTGGTAAGATAGAAAAATACATCAGTTACTTACCCCCAATCCTGTGTTAATTTGATCTTTATAGATGATCTTGGTCTCTACTAAAGTAAGAGATAATTCTAATGCAGATGGATAACCACCAATCAATGTAGAATATGACCCATCTGGTGTGAAGTTCACATCAACGTTTGTTAGAGCACATGCTTTATATTGATTAATATATTCATTTTGGTTTTCACCCGTCATATATTTAAACAAGCATAGATCTGGAACACCAATAAAGTTATTTGATTGACTAAAATCGTTAATTTGGTCTGAAGTTAAAGCAGGTGGTTGTGTGGTTGCATTTTGATCTGCCGCTCTCTCCTCACCTCTATTACTACCAGTTGAAGTTTCTTGACCAAAAAATGTACTTAAAAGAGTTTGAGTTACGTTACTAGATCCACCGAAAGATGAATGTGCATGATATTGGAATATACGGCAGATTCTAATCATATCTTGTGCTTCTTTTTCAGATCTTGCCGCCATTTTGAATCTGAAACCAATATTACGAATAGAAGGACCACCAAATAGTAGTTCAACATTTGGGTTGAGGATAATACCAGCAGTTCCTCCTAAAATATCATTTTGAGTAAGATTTGTTTGAGCACCAGTCGCACTCAATCCCATTCTCACCAATGCTGCACCAGCGGTAGTAGGTAATGCATTAAGATTAGCAATACCTGCACCTACATTCTCCATTGCACCACCAAGGTTACCACTGGACACGTTTGCATATCCTGCTAACAATCCAGCAGCCATATTTGTAATTTCTTTGCCACCCCATGATGTACTCATTGATGTAGTAACATCTTGAGGCATGTATAGCAAAACCTCGTTTAGGACTTCTGAACCTATATTACCTTCTGGACTGCTATAATAATCTATAGATCCACCACCACTATCCCCACGTCTGAATGGTGGTTCATACTTAAAGAATTTAAAGTTGATATAATCCGTTTGAGAATTGATTTGTAAATCTCTTGGATAACGTAGAGTGGACATTAGGTAACTTTAGAGTTTTGGATTCCATCATAAAATTCAATTACCCTAGGGATCTTGAATGCTGCTTTTTTGGTCTTTGCCTTATAAGTATCGTCCCAAACCTTTCGCTTTGAGTATTCTTTCTTAGATTTGGTGAAGATAAAATTTTCGATAGGCAAGAAGATTGCCGTATCCCATTCATCCTTACCTAGGTCAAGAAAGCGACCACTTACATTACTACTCAAATATTTATGGACACAATTGGGAGGAACCTTGAGGTAGTTGTTCTTAATTAAGTTATCTATAACTGTATATCTTGCTTTTGGACCCATATAGTGCAGATTAGCACCCACAAAGTAGTCTGCTTGCCTGTCTATGACGTAAACTAGAGGGAATGTGTCGTAGAAGGAAATTTTTGATGATGCTTTATACTCAAAGAGATATAGATGACCTATTCTCACTTCGTTGCGGATTTCGTTAGTATCTTGGAAGTCTTTTGTGACGGAATCATCGTATCTCTCGTCACTTTTGAGTAGATCTAGACTATAGTTTTTCGCAATCAATTTTACCTGACGGCGATACCAAGAAACTGAACGTTTCTCTCCCGCTGCTTTCTCTTCTACTTGTTCAAATATTGTTTTAGACATTTAAGTGATCTTCCGTTAGGATCATGAAGTTCATTCTTCTATCATCGCAATAATCTTCTGCTGCTTCCCACTTTGCTTTGTTCTTCATGTATGTTAGAACATCACGTTTCCATGCTGCAGTTTTCTTTTTGGGGTTTCTATCAGGACCAGCAACTTGCTTTTTGGGTTTCACTTCAATGATATATTTTTTGTATTTTCCCTCTTTGTTAAGCACTTTGATGTAAAAGTCTGGATAGTATCTGTGGACCCTTCCATCAGTAGGGCAACGATATGGTATAATGATTTCTTCACTCCCCCACTCCACAATTGAAGCAGTTCTATCACAGAAAATCATAAACTTCTTCTCCCACATAGACCTGTAGATAATCCTAGTTGGATTACCACGGTACTTTTTTGGGTTAGAAGGTTTATAGATTCCAGAATAAGCCATAAATATTATAGGTCACATAATATTTAGAGTCAGTGCCATCAATCAGAGATTTAGTAACGAATATCGCAAAAAGTGGTGGAATGGCGTTCACCACTGGATTTTATGTAAAATTTAGTTTTGATAGTCCTGATGGAGTAGCTAGTAGTCTAAATGAATTAAATTGGGATAGTGATTTTAACTATGTTGAGCATTTCTTGGATGAAGTAAACCTACCAGGAGCACAAGCTGCTACGGGACAGTTAACTGGAAGGTTTATGGGTGAAGGCATGACTAACTATGCCCACCAAAAGATGTTTACTGATCTTCAGTTTGGGTGGATGTGTGATGCTAATATGAGTCCTTATAAGTTCATGAATACTTGGTATCAGTATATTTTCCAAGAATATAATGAAAACGGAGAAGAGATCGAGACTGTTAGTAATACTAGAAATGCAACTTTTGAACAGATGATGGCGGTTCAACCAGAATCATATAATAGAACCACAAGATTGCGTTTTCCTACAGATTATCACTGTACAGTAAAAATTGCTAAAGTTGAGAAGGGTCCTAGAGGAGATATTGATAGAGTATCTTCAGTTCATGTCTTACAAGAAGTCTTCCCGTATTCTGTAGAAGCAATTCCCCTATCATTTGGAAGCACTCAACTTGTAAAATGCACTGCTAATTTCTACTACGGAAAACACAGAGTAGTGTATAATGATATTAGTAACCCTACACCTGCTACTGCGAATCCAGCAAAACCTGATCTCGGACTAAACTTCTTGAATCCTGATGGAACCTTAAATTTGGGATCCTCTGACCTCGCATAAATACTTAAAATTGAATTTATTATGGCTTTACCAAAGGTAACCGCACCTACTTACGAGTTGGAACTACCATCAAGCGGTAAAAAAGTAAAATATCGTCCCTTCTTAGTAAAAGAGGAAAAAATTCTTCTCATCGCTATGGATGGTAAAGACGAGAAGCAAATCACTCAAGCAGTCATCGACACTCTCGGTGCCTGTATTATTACTCGTGGTGTAAAACCAGAGAATCTTCCTAGTTTTGATCTAGAGTATCTGTTCCTTAAGATCCGTGCAGCATCTGTTGGTGAGGTTGTAACCCTCAACGTTACTTGCTTGGATGATAATAAGACTCAGGTTTCACATGATCTGAATATTTCTGAGGTAGAAGTATTCAAACCAGAAGGACATGACCCTAAAATCATGATCACTGATAAGGTTGGTGTAATCATGAAATATCCAAGTATTAGTCACTTTATCAATACTGGAATTGTTGATAATAGTGATGATATGGATGGACTTGAGTTTATTGTTTCTTGTGTTGATCAGATCTTTGAGGGAGAAGAAGTAACTGAAGCGAAAGATTGCAGTAAGAAAGAACTTACTAACTTCATTGAGAGTATGACTCAGGAACAGTTCGATAAACTTTCAAACTTCTTCGCAACTATGCCTAAACTGCAACATACTTTTAAAGTTGTTAATCCAGAGACTAAGAAAGAAAGTGAGTACACTATCTCTGGGCTACAGAGTTTTTTCGCATAGCACTCTTCCATACTAACTTGGAAGAGTATTACCAGACAAACTTTGCTCTGATGCACCATCATAAATACTCTTTGACGGAGCTAGATAATATGATGCCTTGGGAAAGAATTGTATATATTGCACTTCTATCTCAGCATCTTGAGGAACTAAAACAACAGAGCAACCAATTCTAATGGCGTCAGGAACTCAAGGATACGAGGCGGCTCAAGGAGACATTATTGAAAGTCTTGTTGATCGTTTTAAAAAGAGAAAAAAGAATGATAAGAAGGGGGATACGTCACCTCCTCCAAATCAACCTGCCTCGATTTCTGTATCGACTCCTACGCAAAAAATGTTGGTACAGGGTAAAACTGTACAGCAGTTGATGCCTGGATCCTCTGCCCTTGCTACTACAACTGGTGGAGACATCACCAAATACGGTAGTGAAGGTGCTGAAGTTCTCCAAGTTATGGTGAGGGAACAACAGACAACCAATAAGTTATTACAAGCACAGAATCAATTACTTCTCCGTGGAAGTAAAGGTGGTGCTATCACTAAATTTGAAAAACAAGAGTTAGCATTAGAAGAGACAGAAGATCTGTCTGATACTCAAGGATTCGAGAAAGCAAAGCAGAAGAATCCTTTCAAAGCTTTGTGGGATATGATCTGGGGAGGAATCAAAAATTTCCTCAAACCTATTCTAGAAGCTGTTAAAGCTCTCGCTCCCGCTATTGCAGCGGCAGCAGCAGTGGTTGTTGCTGCGATTAAAGCACAAGCAATTGCTCAAGCATTAGGTGGACTCACTCAATCTTTGAGGGGTTTGAGGGGTGGAAGAATCAAACCAGTTACGGTTAGAGATATAACTGGTATGCCTAGAGGGGCATTGACTGGAACTAATGTAAAAGGTGCATTACCTCCTGGAAGAGTAACACCAACATCTTCTGCACTATCTACAACTAGAGTAAAACCAAACGTAAGTAACGTTACTGATACTAAAGCACTTAAACCTAGTACAGCTCAGAAATTTGATCCTCAGGTAAAGGTAAAACCTGAAACAAGAGTTTTAGAAACAGTAGATGTTAATAGAGGAAACTTTAAGGGTTCTGATAGAAAGTTTGAAGCACTTAAAAATACTGCTCAGAGAGGATCAACACCAGAAGCAATAACTGCTAGACAAAAACTACAGAGCGCTGGTGCTGATGTAAATGTAAGACCAACAACTCCTGCTATTCCAAAAGGTGTAACAAATTCTGCTGATGATATAGTTGATGCAGCGGGTGATCTTGCTAAAACTGGTAAAAAATCTGGATTGAGATTTTTGATTCCTGGTGCAAGTGCTATTACAGCAGGATTGTCTATAATCTCTGGAGATTACGCTGGTGCTATTGTTGATTCTGCTGATGCTGCAGGTGATCTAGCAGTCGCAACAGGTGCAACAGGTGCTGCTGCTACAGTAGGAACTGCTCTAAGTGCAGGTGCTGCAGTTATTGGCGCTGGTATCACTTCATCTTACATTGGTGAGTGGACTCGTGGTGTTGGTGATTGGGTTCGTGGAGATGGAAATAACATGGCGTTGAATATGGCGAGTGGTATTGTTGAGGGATTATCTGGAGCACTTGAAACAATTGGCGCTCCATTCCGTGCAATCTTTGAGTTTATCAACTCTGGATTTAACATGGAGAAATCCAATGATATTATGGCGGAAGTTGATTCCAATCTTCGCGAATCTTTCAGGCAAGGACTTAATCAGTTTGACCTATTAAATATTATTCCAGATGAGAAAGGATCATTTGGTACATTAAGTTGGTATGGTGACTCTGCTAAGAAAGCAGACGCTAAGATGCGTGGTGAAGGTGATGTTAAGAATGCTAGTGGCGGTTCATACTTCCTAGATAATCCTTCTAATTTTGGACCATTCCAAGGTGGAGAAGCAGGTGGTGAAGTTGTTACCTTTACTCCATTTGGAGGAAGAAAACTTGTTAATGAGATGGGTGCTCACATGACTGATGCACTGCAAGCACCATTCCAATTTGCTATTGGTGGTATCGCTGCAGCAGTAGATAAAGTTATCACCATGCTCGGTCCTATTGGGCAGTTCATGAAGCAAGCAATTGGTCCAAAATTAAAAGATCTCGTCAAAGCATCTGGACTAACAAATCTAAACCTTGCTAGTATGTCTAGTCAGGGTGGTCTTGGTCCTATTGGATCATTATTTGGTGGTTTAAGAAATATGTTTGGTGGTAATGCTAATGCTGCAGGTATGCCGCCTAATATTAATACTCCTTTTAATAATGCAGGGCAACCACCACGCGCTGCTCTACGAATGGGTGGTATGTTTACTGGTCAAAGAAATAACACAGATTTCTCTGCAGTTTTACCAGAAGGAAATCCAGTATTCACTAGTCCTTTTGGACCACGCTGGGGTAGAAATCATAATGGTATTGATATTGGTGTTGATAGAGGATCACCAGTTACTTCTTTGGAAGACGGTAAAGTATCTCATGTTATGCAGACAGGGTTTGGTGAGTATGGTGGTGCAGTCTTTGTTAAAGGTGCAAATGGACAAGAATTTGTATATGGTCACATAGATCCTGGAGTTCAGACAGGAGATGAAGTTAAGAAAGGAGCTATTCTTGGTAAAGTTACTTACTATCCTGGAAGAGATGGAAGTGATAACACTCATTTGCATTTAGAAAGGCGTGTTGGTAATATTCCTCAAGGTGATGTAGAAGCAATAACTAGAGGTATTGGAAAACAGTTAAATGCTAATCCTCCACAGGTTCCACCTGTATCACCGTTGACTAATCCGCCAGTAACTCCACCAGCTACACTTGGATCTAACTTCCCTAACATTCGTTCTCCTGAATTGTCTACAACTGATCAGATTTTAATGAAGACTATGCCTGAAATGTTTGCTGCTATGCAACAAATGAGAGCAGCAAATAATGCTCAAAATAATAATAATGGTGGTGGAAATCTTGGAATTGGTGGAGCAATGCAACCAGCTACAGATCCATTTGCATCCGTATATGCTCCACTTCATCTCAGTAGATTAGGTGCTAACTGATGGGTAAGGATAAGAATGAAAATAATGCAGGTGCATTTGTATACAAGAGTGTTAGGATCACTTTAGAAGATGGTCCAAACAAAGGAAAGACCTATGAGATTGGTGCTCTTATATTTGGTTTCACGTACTATGAAGATATCACCAAACCATTTCTTAGTGCTAACTTAAATATTAATGATAGTGGTATGAACTTAATTGGTAATGGTACTGGTCCCATTACTGGTGGAGAGTTAGTTGAGATTGATATTGAAGGACCAGATAATAAAGACTATACTTATCAATTTAGAGTTTATCGAGTTGGTGATAGAGTTCAAAGTGGTAAGATTCAAAACTATAATCTAGGTTTAATCTCTGAAGAAGCTCTTATTGATCCTCAGACTAGAATACGTTCAGCATTGACTGGTAGAATTGATCAGATTGTCGAAAGATGTTTAGGGAGCGATGGTCTTGATACTGATAAAGATATTATTGTTGATCCTACTCTAAACAAGAAGAAGATTCTTCCTAAGAACTTAACCCCATTTGCTATTTGTGCTAAGTTGCAAGACCAAGCAATTCCTCTTAGTAAAGGTGGAAAAGGAAAAGGTGAAGGTGCTGCTACCACAAGTGGAAGTTATTCTGATGGAACTGCTGGGTTCTTTTTCTATGAGAATGCTAATGGATTTAACTTTAGATCCATCGATACTCTGATGGACATTAAGAATAAAATGAATCTAAATTCAGCAGGTGGAAATAGTACGATCAAAACATTTCAAGACTCTGCAGGTGATGAAATGGACACAAAATTGATTGATGTTCAGTTCACATCTGAAATAAATCTAATGCATGGATTGAGAACTGGTGCTTATGCATTACAATGTCAGTACTATGATTTTTCAACAGGAGAGTATACAGAAAAAACTTATTCCGCTAACAGATCATGGGATCAGCAAGCACATTTAGGAGCACAAGATGCTCTAACCCCAGGTCAGCGATTCCTCGCAAGTAAACCAACCAGAATTGTTTCTGCTATCCTTGATAATGAATCTTATTATAGTGGTCAAGATTCTGCTTCACCGCAGAATGGTAAAAATGACTACCCAGATTGGACTACAAGCACGCTCCCGCAATCGATATCTAGGAATTACCTCCTAAATACTCAAGGATTGCGTGTTGTAGTCCCTGGTAACTTGCAGTTAGTTGTTGGCGATATCGTCAAGGTTCTTCTGCAAAACATGTCAACAGAAGAAGACCGAAGTGTAGAATCTGTTGACTCTGAACACAGTGGATTCTATCTAGTAACAGCACTATCTCGGTTCTATAATACCGTTGATAGACGTGTTACAACTATGTTAAGTCTCAAGCGAGATTCATATGGTTTATTAGACATAGAAAACTAACTACCTAAAAAACAAACATGGAAAACATCGAAGCTCACATCCAGAAGGATAAAGAGATCCTTCAAGATCCAACTACTAATCCTCAAATGCGTCGTCACGTTGAAGAGGAACTTCATGAACTAGAAGTTTACGCAAAAAACCACAAAGAAGAAATTGAAGCAGGCGATCACCACGATCCATCTCCCCTAGAACTGTATTGTGAGATGGAACCTGGAGCACCTGAGTGTAAAACACACGATAACTGATTATGTCGCAAGATCCAACTATCTCCTCTATTTTACCGATCCATCAAATTGGTCAAGATGGTGGAGGATTTTGGATTGGGCAAGTAGAAGAGATAGATGAACCAAAGCAGTCAAACCGTTTTAGAGTTAGAATTGTTTCGGTTCATAGTTCAGATTGTGGAGAAATTCCAACTGAAGATTTACCATGGGCACACTCTGCACTACCAGTAAGTACACCATATAAAACTGGTGGTGTTAGTGGTGCTACGGCTAACTTAGAAGAGGGTGACTGGGTATTTGGTGCTTGGTTGGATGGTGATAATAATGTCCCTCTAATCCTTGCATCTATTGGTACAGTCGCTAGAGCAAAAGATACACCACCTGAGAATGTTCAGGGTGATAGTCAGGACAGGTGCTTATCTTTTAAGCAAATAGTTAATCAGAGAACTAATCCAACATCTGATCAACCAGCAAACCCACAACAGAATCCAAACTTAGGATCTGCACAAGTTGCAGGTGGATCTCCACAAACTCTTACTGCAGCAGATGGATCACATGCTGCTGATAACAGTGTAACCAACCCATTTGGTAGTAAAGTATGTGTCGGTGTTGCTAATGCTGAGTGTAATGGAGATACTAAGAAAGAACTAAAGTATGTTTTAGGTGAACTATTTAAGATGGTTCAGGACAGTGGTGGTAATCTAGGTGATTATCTTACCAGTTCAGTTAATGGTGAGATCTTTAGTTACGCAAACAAAGCTCAAGGATATATCAATAAAGTTCTACGTATTATCAAGGCTGCTCTAGCAAGAGTTAAGGGCGAAATCATCGCTAAGTTAAAGCAAGGCATTGAATACCTCGTAAAACTTATCCTAACGCCCTTCCAAGGCATTCTAGACGGCGTTCAGGCATTCTTAGAGGATGCATTGGAGAAAATTGGATGTAACATTGAAGATATTTACGAAAGACTTGTAGATTTCATTACATCTTTGATTTTTGATTATCTACTCAAAGTATTCAGAGCAGCAACTTGTCAGGTTGATATCTTCGTTAACGCAATTATTAATAAGATTGTTAGTCTTGTTTCTAATCTTTTAGATTCTGTACTCGGACCTCTTCAGGCAATCATTAGTATTGCAAGTGGTGCATTGAATCTAGTTGGTGGTGCTATGTTCAAGATCATGAGCATCCTTGGTATCTCTTGTGGTGGTCTTGATTCTAAATGTGGTAATACTGATAAGAGGTGTAATAAGAAAGAGAAGGATGAAGTTGGCGATTTCCTGGATGGTTTGCTAGCAGGTCTTGAAAATGGTCCTCTAGATTATGGTCAGAGTGTTTGTAATGACGCTAGATCATGGGATCCGCCTGATATGACTAGTGGATTCTTTTTTGGTGGTTTACCTAACGTTCCTACAGGTGGCGGTAATTCTCCTATTTACGGTGGTAACCCTGAAGGTGGTGCTGGTACTTTACCTCCTGGTGATGATGGTGAAAAATCCACTCAAACTATCACCTATGAAATTGAAGATACAAATGTATTAGAAGGTGAGGAAGCTCTAATTAGAGTTAAAAGGAGCGGATTTGTTTCTGTTTCTAGTTCTGTAAACTATAGAACTCAAGATGGTAGCGCCAAAGAGGGTGTTGATTACATCCAGAAAGATGGTATTCTAGGTTTTGGACCTAATCAAACTGAGAGATATATCACAGTTCAGACCTATAAGGATACTGTAAACGATACTCCACAGGATTTTACGGTGAAAATTGAATATGCAACAGGCATTCCCAACGCTAATTTTATTGCTGATACTGCTGTCGTTACTATTGGTGTAGCACCTGAGAGTGATCCAACACCAGGAACTCCATACCTACCACCTGCAATTTCTACTCCAGTATCTGTACCTGGACCTAATCCTCCTCAAAATGTACTTGATCTAATTATTACAGATCCAGAAGATGATCCTATTGTACCAACAGTACCAGAAGAACTAATCTTTACTCAGTATAGTATTGAGGTAACAGCAGATAGAACAAACTACCAAGAGGGTGAGTTCATTACTTTCACTATTACAAGTGAAGGTATTCCAAACAATACAGTTATGGGATATACTTTGTTTGGTTCTAATATCAATCAAAGTGATATTGTCGGTGGAAACTTGTTTGGAACGTTTATGATTCAGAACAATGCATCTATCGTAGTTGTTGGAATTGCAGAAGATGCTGAGATAGAAGGTCCAGAGAATTTGAAGTTTAGTATTAACGGAACTGGAGCATCTGCCGATGTTGTAATTCTAGGACAAGAAGAGTCTCTACCTATTACTCTAGTCTCTCAGACAACGCCAGAGTTCAAAGAACCTACGATTGGTGAACCAATTGTTGATGAAGACGGAAAGATCATTGAGATTCCTATCGATGACCCAGGTGATCCATATCTTCTACCACCAAACCTTGCTATTACTGGTCAAGGATGGGGTGCTATGGGTATTCCTTTGCTTGATAAGGATGGATTTGTTACTGAGATCCGCATTACACAAAGAGGAAGGAATTTTATTCCTAATAAACCATCTAATGTAAACTGTGTATTAGATTCTTTGACCCTGACTAGACCTGGAAAAGGTTACACCAGTATTCCTAAAGTCTTTATCAACGGAGAATCTGATAAGGTTGTTGCTAGAATTAATGCCGCTGGATTTGTGATAGGATTTGATGTAGTTGATAGAACCACAATCTATGATAGTGCTCCCACTGTTACCATTGTTGGTGGCGGTGGTTTTGGAGCAAATGCTCTCGCTTCCCTATCATGTCTAGATAGTGAGACACGCGATCTCCTTGGTTATGCGAAGGTCGGAACTGGACGTTATGTTGATTGCCCATCATGAGTAGTAAAGCTGATTCTATTTTAAATTACTTAGAGCAACTTGCAAGTTTCAATGCAAGTCTCCCTGACGGATCTGAAGGTGTAAATCAACCTGCCGTCAAGACACCACCACATTCTGGAACTCAGAGAACATCCTCTTCTGAGAAACTGAATGGTGTTAAGGTAATCAAAGCACAAAATGAAGAGGGTAGAGTAACATATATCGTCTGCACAGACAATGGTCAGTCCATTAACATGGATGAGACAGGAAATATTTTCATTGGATGTGGAAAAATTGGTGATGATGAAAGTGGTGGTCAACTCACTGCTCGTCCACAAGGTGCAATGACTGTTAAGGTTGGTGATACTCTCAGCATCGAAGTGGAAAACAAACTAGATGAAGAGAAGCCACTGAGTGTTAAAGTCTTTGGTGATATTAATATGGAGGCAGTCGGCGGAGACCTCCATCTAGCGGGCAACAACGTCAATATCAATGCGAAGACCGATCTATATCTAAAAGGAAGTAAAGTCTCACTGCAGGGCGGAGATGGAGCAGGTGGAGCGGTTGAAATTGTAGCTAACACATTTAAAACAGATACAGTATTCATTAACAATAAAGTTACAGGTGGTGTGACTCAAAATGTTTTTGGTGAGTACACCATCAGACAGTTGCTTGATCCTAGAGCATCATTCAACATCATTTCATCTGGTGCGATGAACATCACCTCTGGTGGAGACTTCTCACTTAATGGTGCAGGTAGAGCAGAAGTTCTTATCGCTGGTCTACCACCCAAACCAATTCCAACAGCAAAATCTCCTGCTGCATTTACACTCACTGTGGGCACAGGTAATGCTCTTATGAGTCTAGGTGCAGGAAATCTAAATCAAAGTGTTACTGGAGCCTTGACTCAAGCAGTCACAGGTGCTATTACTAGTACATTTGATGGTAACATTGTTTCTACGTTCAAAGGAAACGTTACTAGAGACTATAAAGGAACCATGATTGATAATATTGATGGTAACGTCACTAAAACTTACAAGGGAACTTACACTCAAAGTGTGACTGGAAATCACCTTGTTACTAGTAAAGGTCAATATAACCATAACGTCACTGGAACCTTTAATATGATTTCTCAGGGAGCCGTTACTATCACAGGAACTCAGATATATCTTAATTGATAATTGTGTCTTATGATACTGATCAGTGATACCCATTGAAAACTGGCACAAGGGGGGTTGCTTTTCGCCCCGAGATCATATAAATTGTTTTCATGCGATGGGGGTTGAACCCCATCCACCATCTGCGGGTAACCACTCCGCAAGTAAACACACAAAAGGAAAACAAAAATGATCAAAACTGCTTTTGCTGCTGCTGCAGCTGCTACTGCTCTTGCTGCTCCCGCTGCATTTGCTGGTCCCTACGTCAACGTGGAAACCAATGCAGGTTGGACGGGATCGGAGTACACTGGTGCCGCGACAGATCTTCACGTAGGCTACGAGGGTGCTTTCGGTGAAACTGGATCCTACTACGTTCAGGGTGGCGCTACTGTGCTGACTCCTGATGGTGGTGACGCTGATACCGTCCCCTCTGGTAAGGCAGGCGTCGGTCTGGGTCTGACGGATGCACTGGGTGCATACGGTGAAGTCTCCTTCGTTGGTTCTGGAGATGAGGATATCGACCGTGGATATGGTGCTAAGCTGGGTCTGAAGTATTCCTTCTGATCTAAATAGAGTATATCGTCGCCGCAGGGAGAGTCTGGTCAGAATCAGACTTCTCCCTTTTTTTTATCTATGGGAGCGTGGCGGAATCGGTAGACGCACCAGACTTAAAATCTGTTGACTTTACAGTCGTGAGAGTTCAAGTCTCTCCGTTCCTATGTTAAATAGTTGTGTAGAAAACATAACAAAGGTTATGAAGTTTAAGGGATACGAGGTCAAATCGTCATACTGTTGGGTTGACTCAAAACCAGTTAGGATGTATTTCATCGAGAATGTTCCTTTTACATTTGATGCTCTTGAAAAAGAAGACGAAGAAAACAAATGGATACTAGCAGAATGTGCTGTAAATCCTGAGTTTACGATGGAACAGATTTTTAAATATTCTGACTATCTAATTGCTGAAGAGTTGCATCCAATGTTATTTGAAGTACCTCTCGTGAATCCTGAATTGTTACCTGATGAAAGCGTTTGAAGATTGTCTAGAAGGACATTTTGATAATAAGTTCCAAGCAATGAAAGATCCGAGCAGGTATGCTCACATTAAGATCTCTCATGTTAGACTTGGTGATGATATATTCTATGGCGAACAAGCATACAGTCACCAAATTCGCCAACCATATAGGCAGTTTGTACTAAAAATTTCTCGGCAAAAAAATGCCTACATAGTCCAGAACTTCAGTATTGATCAACCCGAACGATTCGTCAACCATCGAAATTTGGAAATCTTATCGGAAGAACCATTGCGTAGGCGTCTCGGTTGTGATATAATATTTGAAGAACATGACGGGCTCTACAAAGGAAAAACCGCTTCCAAAGAATGCATAGTCAACTATAAAGGAAGACAAACCTATCTCCTGAATGATATTGAACTAGGAGATGACTCTTACTGGGTCCTGGACAAGGGTTTCGATCTGCAAACTGACCAGCAAGTCTGGGGAGCAAAATGGGGTCATCTGAAGTTCTACCGAGTCCTGATGTAAGACTTTAAAAGACATGTAGGTGGCACCACCGACATTTCGGACAGGAGTTCGATTCTCCTCGCTTCCACTCATGGGGGCGCAATGGTTTCGACGGGGTATACGGAGTGTTATTGAAACCTGCTTGGATAAGCAACCAATAGATGCAAAAACATCTGATGTCGCAGCGAACAACATCGTTGCATTCTCCCGCACTCGCGAACTCGCGACTGCCTGAATGGGAGATGGGGGTTAGGTTAGCCTTCTTACCCAAGTAACCTATTGGGGGTGAAATACCCCCTCCTCATGGAGCATTATGCAGTATAAAATAATTGATGATTTTTGTGGGTATTCAACAAAATTATTTTCACACTGCCTAGAAGCATGGTTGTGGGAATATTGTCCACAAAAGACCAAGGGTGAATACAACAAATATAATCATCAAATGATTCATAAGTTGTATTCTCATCAAAATACTGGTTATTCCAATGTTTGGAATGATATCATACCTATTGTTAATGCTATTGATTACCATGCAGAAGTTGCTGCGTTTCGACGTGTAAAAGCAAATCTGCAATTAGTTCAACCAGAAAGAGTGTATAGTGACTTTCATCATGACTATGGTAATGGTGAAGTAGGTGATTCTAACATGTGGGTTGGAATTTACTATCTAAACACGAATGATGGTTATACTGAGTTAGAGGATGGATCAGTTGTCGAATCTATTGCAGATCGTATGCTGTTCTTCCCTAGTTCCATGAAACACAGAGGGGTTTCACAACTTGACGAAATGGAGAGAGTTGTGATAAACTTTAACTTCTACTGTCCATCATGGACATCGCCCTTGTAGCTCAGTGGTAGAGCAGGGCTTTTGTAAAGCTCAGGTCGTCTGTTCAAATCAGATCGGGGGCTTAAACGGGTTGGCGACACCCGTGCTCACATCTCCGAGAGAAAAAAGAATCGGAAATCCAACCCATGTGAGAGAGAAGTGGGATCCTTCTCGGTGCTACCGCTGTTGGACGCAGCAGCGGTTATTTTCAGGGGAATTAGCTCAATTGGTAGAGCACCTGCTTTGCAAGCAGGGGGTTAGGGGTTCGAGTCCCCTATTCTCCATCGGACGGGTAGGTGTCCGAGTGGTTAAAGGAGGCGGACTGTAAATCCGCTGGCTCTGCCTACGTTGGTTCAAATCCAACCCTGCCCATCCCATTCCTCTTTAGCTCAGCGGTAGAGCGAACGACTGTTAATCGTTTGGTCCCTGGTTCGATCCCAGGAAGGGGAGTTGACTAAATCAAATCAAGAGACTATAATATAGTATCACCTATTATAAATCATGCACTACAAACCATATTCACCAGAGTGGCATAGACATAGGATCTTGAAAGAAGCAATCTATGAATATCTTGATGATGGGATTGATAACGATGTTATCATGCAAGACATTCTAAATATTGTGTGTGACCGCCAAGAAGCGGCACATGCAGAGTACCTCAAACTAGAGGATCTGGAACATAAATTGCGCGAATAATATGCTCTCTACCGCCTATCGCCTTCGACTAGAAGGCATTTGTAAGAAGATCGCAAACAAAGAGGAAGTTTCTATTGAAGACATGATTTGGGCAGAAAAACTTGCTAAATCATATACAACTGCTAGAGACTGGTTAAATAAAGCACGAAGACATTCTGCTCAAGATATTCAAGAGGGCAGTATGGATGATTTTATGAATAAGATGGGATTAGGTGATCCCGACCCATCTAATTATAAAACGGGATTTGACAGTGCAGAGGATATTCGTGATTGGTTTCAAAGAGACAAACCTGATGATTGGAGGCAACGTGACTAACGATTTTCTAGACAACCTAGGTGCTGAACAGTATCAAAAGATGCATAAAAAGGAAGAGGTCGAGAATCTAAAAAAAGAGATTCTTGAACTTCAGGCAGAAATCTCAACTTTGAAGGCAATGCAAAAATGAGCGATCCTAGAGAAGAAAATGAAGAGAAGTGGCGTAAGGCAACTAATATGAACATCGCCAGAGATCTCTTAGAGAAGGTTGGCGAGTTATTAGACGCTGAAGTACAATATATCGTCTGTTGCGACAAAAAAACCCAACACAAGAAAATCGTAATTGAGTATGACCACAGCAATAATTTACACCAATGATAATCAGGAGTGTGATCGCATAAAAACACTCCTTAAATCATTACCATCAATTACAGAGATCCTTGAATATAAGGTAGGAAAACATTTCGAGAAATATCAATTTGAAATGGAATTCGGTGGTGATGCATCATATCCACAGGTTGCTATCGGAACTAAACATATCGGTAGCATCAAAGACACACTAAATTACTTAAATATCAACGGAATGCTTCTATGACTAAAAAACAATTTGTAAACACCAAAGGCGATACCTGGGAGTGGGATGAAACTTCTGAAACTCGTAAAGCAATTACAAAATTGCAAATCAATATTGACGAGCGTATCCGTCAGTTAGAA